>Ga0207719_100043_pt1 | contig 135175 bp, 161 predicted proteins | sample A23P1SouthBayCA_2_FD_187279 | JGI IMG/M metagenome (GOLD analysis project Ga0207719, IMG submission 187279) | Aerobic enrichment media microbial communities from Eden Landing Ponds, California, USA - A23 P3 (3) (SPAdes) | ecosystem: Environmental > Aquatic > Marine > Unclassified | place...
CCCCCCCCCACAGTACGGACAGATAGTCTTGACTGGCCCGTCCGATTCGTCGCTGGATTCGGATGACATCGTACGTGAGAATCGACATGGTAAACCATCAATGTTGTCATCGAGTACCGTGCGAAACCCCATCGTCGAGGGCTTACATCGGAGATTGCGGTGACTGACCCCACAAGGAAACGTTCACGCATCGGCGCCCGAATGCGTACGTATGACGGGTTACAGGCCGCGAACGGACGGTGGGGGTTCGCCCGCGACTGACCTCACCGCCGACCGAGTTGCCGAACTGGCCGACGCGTACGAAGACGACGAACCGTTCGACCTCGTCGAACGAGAACACGTCCAGACGCTCCCGCCGGCGTTCGCCACCGGTGATATCGGCCGACGCGACGCCGAGTGGGTCGTCCAGTGGTACTACCGCCGGGGCAGCGTCGACGACGCCGAACGACGCGCCGCCGAGGAGCGATTCCTCGACAACGACTACGAGACGATGGTCGCTGCGATTCAGGAGGCCGCCGACGCGACGGCGCTCGACGAACGAATCGACGCCCTGACTGCCCTGACCGGCGTCGACGTGCCCATCGCCTCCGCCTTTCTCGCGTACACCCATCCCGGGGAGTGTGTCGCCATCGGCGAACGCGAGTGGACCGCGCTGAACGAGGTGGGCGAACTCGACAGCGCGTACCCCGACGACGTGACGAGCGACGACTACGAGAAGTATCTCGACGCGGTGCAGGCCGTTGCGACCCGGACCGACCACGACGTGTGGACGGTGTACCGGGCGCTGTGGCGACTCGGTGCTTAGCGACCGATTCGCTCGGCGTAGTTGGCGATGACCGGGTCGGAGTCGTCGACGTACTCGTTCGTCCACGCCTCGTTGGGGTCGACCGGCGACTCCAAGAGGTCCGTCTCCGCCAGCATCTCGCCGAGGTTCTCCCAGCGACGGGAATCGAAGTGACCCCACCCCGCCTCGCGGACGAACTCCGTGAACTGGAGGTCCTCGGCGGAGGCGAGGAACTTCATTCGCTCGACCTCGCGGTTGTGTTCGAGCTGGGCGTTGCGGTCGATGAGTGCGTCGACGGCGCGGTCGGGGTCGTTCGTCGCCAGTTCCCACCCGCGGGCGGTCGCACGCAGGAACGACCGAATCGTCTCGGGGTTCGACGCCGCGAAGTCGGGGTTGGTGACGACGGTCATCCCGTAGACGTCGAGGTAGTCCCCGATGAGGAGTTCGTCCGCCGTCCGGTCGTGTTCCCGTTCGAGTTCCTTCCCGTTGGTGACGACGCCCACCGCGGCGTCCACGTCGCCGTCGAGCAACTGGTGTTCGACGCGGTGGTGGGTGTGTTTCTGTACGTCCTTCACCTCGACCTCGTCACGGATACCCCGCTCTTCGAGCAACTGGAGCGTGAGGATGCGAGTCTTGGTCGCCGAGGGTGCGACGGTGCGGCCCCGGAGCTGTTCGGGGTCGGTGAAGGCCTCACCGAAGACATCGCGAAGGCTGTAGATGGTCGCCGGCGTCTTCTGACTCACCGCGGCGACGGCAAGCGGTTCGAGGCCCTGACTGCGGACCGAGAGGACGGCACTGCCGCCGGAGAGACCGAGGTCGCTCCGCCCCTTGGCGGTCTGTTCGGCGGCGAAGGGAGAGCCGTGACCCTCGACGAACTCCACGTCGAGGCCCTCGTCGTCGTAGAAGCCCTCGCGGCGCGCGAGGAAGTAGGGTGCTTGGAAGCCGTTCGGTTCCCAGTTCAGTTGGAAGGTGACGGTGTCGGTCATGGGTCCACCTCGAAGGTTCCTTCAGGAATCTCCTCGACGCCGAGTGCGTCGGCACCGGCGACGGCTTTCAGATGGTCGAACAAGCGATACATCCCGTCGATGCTGTCCTCGTCCCAGTCGCGGACGACCATGTCGCGCCACCCGTCACGCACCGCGCGCATCACCTCGGGGTCGTCGTACGACATCAACTCCTCGCTTATCTCCTCCCAGATTTCGTCGTCTTCGACGAGTTTGTCGACAGCGTCGCGGTAGGCGTCGGTGAAGGCCCGGACCGTCTCGGTCTGCTCGTCGAGATACTCGCCGCTCGTGAGGAACGGGGCGATGGGGAGTTTGTTGTCCGTCTTCGAGAGTCGCTGGACCAACTCCGAGACGGGGAGGACGTTCTCGTAGGGGCCGGTCTCGGTGATTTCGGGGATGATTTGCCAGAACTGGAAGCCAGCGTCGACTTCGCCGTCGCGAATCATCCGCGTGAGTTCGACCTTCGAGCCGGCTTCGACGGGCGTCGCCGTCTCGTCGGGGTCGAAGTCGTGGAACTCCCGACAGGCCGCCCGCGTCAGAATCCAGTTCTTGTCGAGACGGCGGACGACGCCGATGCGCTTGCCCGAGAGGTCCTCTAGCCCGTCGATATCGCTGTCTTCGGGGGCGACGAGGCCGCCGACCGTCCGCCCGTAGGGGTGGAAGGCGACGATATCGGCGCCGCCCGCACGCTCGCGGGCGATGGAGATGTAGTCGATGTCGATGAGGTCGGCGTGTCCCTCCTGAAGCAGCTCCTCCACCGTCTCGATACCGTCTTCGAGCGCGTCGGAGACGAGTTCGACGTCGAGGTGGAAGCCGTGGTCACGGTCGAAGCCGAACCGCTTGATGGTGTAGAGCAGGTAGCGTGGACTGCCGTTGTGCTCGAAGCGGGCGCGCATCACCGGCAGGTCCCCGGAGTCCTCGTGGTGCTTGTCGAGTGCCGCCTGCTGAACGTCGACGTGGTCCTGACTCATCGGTGCGAGACTGCGTAGGACGGTCGTCGTGGCGACTCCGATTCGGCGCGGGCGACGAATCTCGCCCAACAACGTGTTACGGTCGACATACCCGCAGGGTACGACCGAATCCTGATAAAAGTTCCTCGGAAAGGTTTATAATTCGGTGGCGACGGGACGAAGCGTCCCGTCCGGAATCTCCTCGATGCCGAGGGCGTCCGCGCCGGCGACGGTTTTCAGATGGTCGAACAGGCGACGCATCGCGTCGATGCGCTCCGAGTCCCAGTCGCGGACGGCCATGTCTCGCCACCCGTCACGCACCGCGCGGACGACGACGGGGTCGTCGGTCTGCATCAGGCGGTCGCCGATATCCGTCCAGAGGTCGTCGCCGGAGCGGAGGCGGTCGGTCGCCTCCCGCGCCGCCGCCGCGAACCCGCGGACTGCGTCGGGATGCGCGTCGAGATACGACTCCCCGGTGAGGAAGGTGGCGATTGGCACCTTCTCCTCGGCCCCCGAGAGTCGCTGGACCAGCGTCGACACCGAGAGCACTTCCTCAAAGGGACCGGTGCGGGTCAGCTCCGGCACGAGCGGCCAGAACTGGAAGCCGGCGTCGACCTCCCCCTCGCGAATCAGTCGAGTGAGGTCCGCCCGAGAGTCGGCCTCGACGAGCGTCGCCGTCTCGTCGGGGTCGAAGTCGTGGAACTCCCGGCAGGCCGCCCGCGTCAGTATCCAGTTCTTGTCGAGGCGGCGTGTCACCCCGATGCGCTTCCCCGAGAGGTCCGCCAAGCCGTCGATGTCACCGTCCTCGTGAGCGACCAGACCGCCGACGGTCCGTCCGTAGGGGTGGACGGCGACGATTGCTGCCCCGTCGTCGCGTTCCCGCGCGACCGAGAGGTAGTCGGTGTCGACGAGGTCGGTGTCGCCCTCGTGGAGGCGGTCCCTGATGGTCTCCATCCCACTCTCGAGCTCGTCGGAGACGAGTTCGACGTCGAGGTGGAAGCCGTGGTCGTGGTCGAGGCCGAACCGCTTGATCGTGTAGAGCAGGTAGCGAGGGCTGCCGTTGTGCTCGAAGCGGGCGCGCATCACCGGCCGGTCACCCGGGTCGTCGTGATACTCGTCGAAGGCGGCCTGCTGAACCTCGATGTGGTCCCGGTCCACGGGTCAGCGGAGTGGCGAGACGATGGCGTCGATGTCGGCGTCGTCGTCGATCAACTGGCGCTGTTTCATCCAGTCGAGGTGGTAGTCGAGGTCCTCGCGGTCCGCGAGTTCCGGCACCTCGTACTCCGGCACGTCGATGTCCTCGCGGACGGCGTCGGTGTCGATGTCCTCGAAGAGGTCGGGCGCGACTGTCTCGTCTTTCCAGAGCATGTCGAGATACTGGTCGCGGTAGGCGTCGGGGTCGGCGTTGATCGTCTCGACGGCGCGGCGATACGCGCGCATGAACGCGTCGAGCGTCTCGCCTTCGAGCGCTTCCGCGCCGACGACGCCCATGTGGTTCTCGAACTCCAGTACCTTCTCGAAGCCGAGATGCTCGGCGAGGGTGATGTGCGGGTCGAGCAGGGTGACGGCCTCGACGTCGCCGTCGCGGAGCGCCTGCAGTCGGTCGGTCGGCATCCCGTGACCCTCGATGGACACCTCGTCGGGGTCCATGTGCTCTTCGAGAGCGCGAATCGCGGTGTACTCCTGTCCCGTCCGCAGGTTGACGCCGACGGGTTCGTTCGCGAGGTCAGCCGGCTCTTCGATGTCCGAGTCGGGGCGAACGAACACCGCGTAGGGCTGGTCGGCGAAGGTCCCCTTAGCGACGATGCGGCCGTCGTCGAACTCCCACGTCCGCTTGAGACTCTCCCACTTGCAGATTGGGTAGAGGTCCACGTCGTTGTCGTCGGTAAGCGTCTCCTCTGCGGGGATATACTTGTTCGTCACGCAGGTCCGGTCGCGCTCTATCAACTCGACGTCCAGACCTTCGTCGGCGAAGTAGCCACGTTCGGCAGCGACACGCTGGGGCAGCATGAACGAGAAGGGCAGGTGGAACACCCTGATCGTCTCTGTGCCAGACATACACATTGGGTACGACTGGTTGATTATAAAAGTTCCTCAGGAACCTTTATTAATTACCCTCGGCATCGGGGACGTGGGGACAGATTGTATGAGGCGGATCAACGACGAGCGGGCAGAGAGCGAGGAAGTCGCGTCGGGCGTGTATCTCGCCGACCTCGCGGCCGGCGAGCGCGCTTCGATGAAACACTGGCGAGTCGAACCCGGGTCGACCCTTCCCGTCCATCGGCACGATAACGAGCAAATCGGCTACATGATTCAGGGGACGCTCACGGCAATCACAGACGATGAAGAGATAACGCTCGAACCGGGCGATTCGTATCTGTTTACCGCTGGCGAACTACACGGTGCCGAGAACCGCGGCGACGTACCCGCAGTCGGTATCGGCGTCCTCTCACCGCCCCGCTCCGACCCGGACTGGAAGCAGTCCTAATTCCGATTCAGCCACCGACGAGTCGACCACACCGCTCTTCTGAGACCGTCCCGTCGGCTCGCCACCCACGCCGTTCGTAGTACGCGTCCAGCGCCGCGTCCAACCCGTCGACGCCGTAGGGGAGCGCTTCGTCGTCGCGGCGGTCCCGCCCGCGGCGGTTGTTGAAGCCACGCTCCAAGTCGACGATGCGAGCGCCGAGTGCGTCCAACTCGTCCGGACTGGCGTCCAAGAGCGTCTGCAGTCGCTCGTCGGTCAGCGTCCCGCGCGAGAACCGGCAGGCGATGGCCGAATCCAGCGCCGCGTTGTGGTTCTCCGAGTCGACCAGCGCCGCCGCCTTGCCGTCGAGCGTGTCGGCCGGAAGCGCGTCCTCGCGGTCGACGAGCGGATACTCGTAGACGTACATCCCGCCGTAGAGGTGGTCGGCGCCGCGGTTCGAGGTGGCGAAGGCGAGTGCCTGCCCCGCGAGTGCGCGCCCGTCGTGGGCGGCGAACTCCATCCCCTTCATCGTCCAATCCGGGACGCCGAGGTCGTCGTGACAGCGAGCGATACCCTCCGCCAACAGGTCACCGACCCCCTCGCGGTGGGCGATGCGCTCGATGAGGTCGTGGACCAGGTCGGCGTCACCGAAGGCGTCCTCCGCGGCGAGATACGCCGATACCACGTCGCCACACGAGATGGTGTCGAGACCGAGTTCGTCACACCGGTCGTTTGCCTCCATCACCGCGGGCAGGTCGTCGACGCCCGCGTTGCTGCCGAAGGCCATGAGCGTCTCGAACTCCGGGCCCTCCGTCTCGATACCCGTCGCCTCGTCGGCAGTCGGGAGTTTGCAGGCGAAGGCACACCGGGAACACGTCCCCCGACCCTGCTTTTTCTCGGCGACAGCGTCGCCGCTCAGGGCGTCGGCCCCCTCGAACGACTGCTCGGAGAAATAGCGCGTGGGGAGGGCGTCCGCCTCGTTCGCGAACGCCGTGAGACTTGGGGTCCCCTGCGATTTCATGACGTGGTCGGTCTCGGCGGCGTCGCGATGGACCGCGCGCGCAACCTCGCTCGCCGCGGCGTCTAGGTTCGGGCCGGGCGTCGCGTCGCCGTCGAAGGTCAACACCCTCACCCCCTTCGAACCGAGTACCGCGCCGAGGCCGCCGCGCGCGAACGCCCGGTGGTCGCTGGTCATGATGGCCGCGAAGCGAACGCGATTCTCGCCCGCCGGGCCGACGCAGGCGACGTGGCTCTCGTCGAGGCCGTGTCGCTCGCGGACCCACGACGACACCGCGGAAACCGGCTCCCCGGCCAGTTCGGGGACGGACTCAAACGTGACGCCGTCGTCACGGACGTGGACAGCGAGGGGGTCGTCGCTCGCGCCCGCGATTTCGACCGCCGAATAGCCCGTCGCGACGAAGTTATCGGAGAGGAAGCCCCCGGCGTTCGAGGACAGCAACCCGTCGGTCAGTGGGGAAAGACCCGTACACGAGAGGCGGCCAGCGAAACTCGTCGTCGCCGTCTGGAGCGGTCCCGCTGTGAACACGAGGCGGTTCTCGGCGCCGAACGGGTCGGCGTCGAACGGAATCCGCTCGTAGGCCAGTCGCGTCCCGAGGCCGCGCCCGCCGACGAACGCCTCGCGCGCCGCGTCGATAGATTCGACCCGCGATTCGCGCGCGCCGACGTCGATGGAGAGCAGGGGACCCTGTGCGTGTCGCATCGCTCCGAGGAACGAGGGGAAGACACATAGATTCGTCGCAGGGTAGGGAAAACCTATATCGGTCGGCACTCGCCAGTAGTGGCATGGACGCCGTCGACCACATCAACATCGACGTGGACGACCTCCACGAAGCACACGAGTTCTACGAAGACGTCCTCGACCTGGACCTCCTCCGCCCGCCGGAGGACTTCAAGGGCGCACACGTCATGTTCGAGACGGGCGCCGGCACCGTCGTCACCCTCATGGAGACGGGCCGCGCCGAGAAGTGGAACGAGAAGGACCCCGCTCACCCACTCGACAAGGCCCACATCGCGTTCGAGACCGACCGCGACACCTACCAGTCGCTGATGGACGAGTTAGAGGGTCAGTTCCCGAAACAGGGGCCCTACGACTGGGGCGAGTTCGAGGGCTTCTACTTCCTCGACCCCTCCGGCAATCTCCTCGAAATCGTGACCTACGACCCCGCACCGGCGGACCGCGAGCGACGCCTCATGGACCACGACGACGTGGAGTGAGGCGTCGACCGACCTCAAGAGAGTCGACGAGTCTCAGTCCTCGACTCGCGCTTCGACACCCGCCATGTCCTCGATGACCTGCATCACGCCGGAGTTGTCGTCCTTGCCACGGCCGGTGGCGACCATCGACTTGTACATCTCGTGGACGAGTTCGGTCTGGGGCATCGGCGACTGGTAGGCCTCGCCCGCGTCGGTCGCGATGCGCAGGTCCTTGTACTGGTAGTCGGCGAAGAAGCCGGGTTCGAAGTCGCCCTGAATCATGCTCGGCGCGCGGTTGTCGAGCGCCCAACAGCCCGCGGCACCGCCGCTGATGGCGTCGACGACAGCCTCAAGGTCGGCGTCGGCCTGATACGCGAAGACGAGGGCCTCGCTGACGGCCTGCATCGTCCCCGCGACGACGATTTGGTTACAGGCCTTCGTGACCTGTCCCGCCCCGTTGTCGCCACAGTGGGTGACGGTCTCACCCATCACGTCGAGAATCGGCCGGCAGCGCTCCAGTACGTCCTCGTCGCCACCGACCATAATCGAGAGCTCCGCCTCGATGGCGCCCTCCTCGCCGCCGCTGATGGGGGCGTCGAGCATGTGGGCGCCGCGCTCTCGGACCTCCTCGGCCAGTTCCTCGGTGACCATGGGCGAGATGGTGGAGTTGTCGATGACCACGTCGCCCTCGCTCAGGCCGGCGAGGACGCCGTCGTCCTTGCGCATTACCTCCGCGACCACGTCGTGGTCGGGCAGACACATGATGGTCACGTCGGCCCGCTCGGCGGCCTCTTTCGGCGTTTCGGCCGCCTCGCCACCCGCTTCGACGTGTTCGTCGACCGGTCCCTGCGAGCGGTTGTGGCCGATGACGGTGTAGCCCGCATCGAGCAGGTTCTTCGCCATCGGTCCACCCATAATTCCGAGTCCGACGAAAGCGATTGTTTCGTCTGCCATACCCATTTCACGCCACCGACCCGACATAAATGGGACGGAAGGAGAGACTCTGGGAACCCTTGATGGGGGCGGCGCCACAACGCCGCTCCATGCCCACCGATACCGAGGACGGAATCGAGCGCCGAATCGGCGACCGACTCCGCGAACGCGACGAGACAGTCGCCGTCGCCGAATCGCTCACCGGCGGCCTCGTCGGCTCCCTCCTCACCGACGTGCCCGGGTCCAGCGACTACTTCGACCGGAGCATCGTGACCTACTCGAACGACGCCAAACTCGACGCGCTCCGTGTCAGTCGCGAATCGCTCGACGACCACGGCGCCGTCTCCGCGCCCGTCGCCCGCGAGATGGCGCGCGGCGTCCGCGACGACGCCGAGACGACGTGGGGCGTCGCCACTACGGGCATCGCCGGGCCAAGCGGCGGCACCGAGGAGAAACCAGTCGGCCTCGTCTTCGTCGGCGTCGCCTACGCCGCCCCGTGGGGGAGCGGCAATTCCTTCGCCCGCGCGGAGCGCCGCGTCTTCGACGGCGACCGCTCGACGGTCAAATCCGAGAGCGCCCGGTGGGCGCTTCGCACCCTCGACGACGTGATGGACTAAGTCGTCGTCACGAGTTCGATGACGTCGCGGTCCTCGAGTTCGTGGCCGCCGCCAATCTGGCGCGAGGACCGGCAGTCGATGCCGTGGAGCAACCCGTCGCCAAGGTCCGTGTGGATGTGGTTCGCAAAGTCCTGCGTCGTCGACCCCGCGGGCAAGAGGAAACAATCGCGGAACGAGCCCTTCTCCGAGGTCGACCCGTCGTCGCTCCCCGGGAACACCGCGATGAGGTCGAGGGCGTCGAACAGCGCCGCCTCCAGCGACGCCTGCACGCCCGTCCCGCCGAAGTCGTCGAGGAGCGACCGAATCTGGTCGAGACCCGCCTCCTGTTCGGCGCTCACGTCGGCGACAATGTCGAAGTCGTCGGCGCCGGGCGTGTACTCGATCTGACCCGCCTCTTCGGCCGTCTTCAGGGCCTTCTCCGCGTGCGCGCTCGTCGGCACGAACGTCAGGTGGTCGTAGTCGGGGTCGTCGGTCACGGCCTCGAAGTTCTCCTTGGCCGCCGGGTCGTCTATCTTGTTCGCGGCGATGACCATCGGCTTCGTCCGCTTGCGAATCTCGCGGGCGAGCGACTCGCAGTCGGCCTCGTCCCACGTCTCGGGGTCGAGGTCGAGTCCCTCCGCGAGGATGATCTGCTTGATTTCGTCTTCGTTCGTCCGGAACGCGCTCATCTGCTCGGCGAGGTCGGATTCGATGCTCGCGTCCGCACCGTGGTACTTCGTCTCGAAGCGCTCGATGCCCTTCTCCAGCACGCCGAGATACCACTGGTCGAGTTCGTCTTCGAGGAAGTCGATGTCGTCGCGCGGGTCGTGGCCCTCCGTCTGTTCGCCCTTGCTGTCGGTCTTGCCCGAGAAGTCGACGACGTGGACCAACACGTCCGCCTCGTTGAGGTCGCTCAAGAACTGATTGCCGAGGCCCTTCCCCTCGTGAGCGCCCGGAATCAACCCAGCCACGTCCACGAGTTTCGCGGGGACGAAGCGGGTCCCATCGTCGCAGTAGCCGACACTCGGCGTACACGTCTCGTCGAACTCCGGGGCCGCACACTCGACGCGAACGTACGCCTCGCCGACGCTCGGGTCGATGGTCGTGAACGGATACGCCCCCTCGGGAACGTCGTTCATCGTCGCCGCGTTGAAGAAGGTCGACTTGCCCACGGAGGGCTTGCCGACCAGACCGATGGAGTAGCTCATACTACCCGTCCGCTGTCGGCGGGCAAAAACGACGCTATCCCGCCGCGGTATGCCTGTGTCACCCACTCGCAATCGCCTCGCTTATGCGCCTCGCGTGCCGACTCCGCCCATGACCGACGACGACGCGCCGGCCGACACCTTCGGCGTGAGTATCGGCGTCGACGACGACACCGCTCGATTCCTCGTCCACGTACCCTCAGCGCTCGACGCGGACTGGCGTGACCGCGACGCCTTCCAGCGACTGGTCGAAGAGGCCGTCTGGAGCCACCTCGACCGCGACCCGACGCTCCGCACCGCCACCGAGGTGGCCGACCCCGGCGAACGCGTCGACCTCGGGACGGTGACGCTCCGCCCCGACGGCACCGTCGTCGACCACACGCTCAGCGCACCGGAATCGTAACGGCGTTGCCACTCGGCGGGCCGAAATACACGTCAAAACCGCCAGCACCGCGAAAAGAGAATCCGATTCAGTTAGCGGCCGTTACCGTTGCCGTTGCCGCCACCGTTGCCGCCACCGTTTCCGTTGCCGCCGGCGCTGTTGCCGCCGTCGTCATCGTCCGAGCTGTCCGAGTCGTCGCTGTCGTCGCTCGAACTGTCGGAATCGTCTGATTCATCCGAGTCGTCAGAGTCGTCGTCCGAACTGTCCGAGTCGTCGCTGTCGTCGCTGTCGTCAGAGTCGTCGGACTGGCCCGGGGCCGACCCCGAGTTACCCGGCGACTCGTCTTCGTCCTCACCGTCGTCGGACTGACCCGGGGCCGAACCCGAGTTGCCCGGTGATTCGCCGTCGTCCTCACCGTCGTCAGACTGGCCCGGGGCCGAACCCGAGTTACCGGGGGCGCTCGAGTCGTTCTGCTCCGAGTCGTTGACCGGCGGGTTCGCCGGCACGACGCGGGGTTGACCGCTCTCGTTGCGCTGCTGACCCGGCGGTGTCGCGTTCTCCGAGTTACCGACGCCGGGGTTCGAGGAGTTGCCCGCCGGGGCCGTCGAGTTCGACGGGTTGTTGTTCGTCACGAAGTCGGACATCTGCTCACCGATGCCGGTGAAGCCCGCGCCCTTCAGCGACTTGGCGAGCGCCGAGACGACCTGCCCGAACGGACCGGTCGACTCCGGCGGCGTCAGGTCCGCCGTCGTCGTCGCCGTCTCGTTCTCGTCCGTCGCCGTGACCGTCACCGTGACGTTCTCCGAGGGCGCCGGAAGCGCGACCGTTCCGCTGTCACCGGTCGTGTACTCGCCCGTGCCCGCGTACGTCGTGTTCGAATCAGTCGAGACGTTCACCGTCGCGTTCGCGACCGGTTCGCCGAGTCGGCCGACCGACACCGTCACCGTTCCGTCGGCCGCCTGATCGACACCGACCGCGAGCGTGTCGACTGACTGGACGACGACCGAAGTCGTCGCCGTGTCGTTGTCGTCAGTCGCCGTAATCGTCAGTTCGACCGTCTGTTCGGGGTTCGAGAGCGTGACCGTCCCGTTTTCGTCCGTCTCGAACTCACCCGTGTCCGCGTACGTCTCGTTCGACGTGACGTTCACCGTCGCGTTCTCGACGGCAGCGTCACCGCGCATCACCGAGACGACGACCGACCCGTCGTCCGCGCCGGAGACAGAGACGTTCAGCGTCGGATTCAGGGTTGCCGTCGTCGTCACCGTGTCATTGTCGTCAGTCGCCTCGACGGTGACCGTCACCGACTCGTTGGGGGCGGTGAGCGACACCGTGCCGTTCTCGTCCGTTTGGTGCTCGCCCGTGTCCGCGTACGCGTCGTCGGACGTGACGTTCACCGTCGCGTTCTCGACGGCGGTGTCTCCGCGCGTCACCGAGACGACGGCCGAGCCATCGTCCATCTCCGAGACAGAGACGCTCAGCACCGGTTCGAGGTCGACCGTCGTCGTCGTCGACGCGTTGTCATACGTCGCCTCGACGGTGACCGTCACCGAGTCGTCTGGGGCGACGAGCGACACCGCTCCGTTCTCGTCCGTTTGGTACTCGCCCGTTCCCGCATACGTCTCGTTCGACGTGACGTTCACCGTCGCGTTCTCGACAGCTGTGCCGTTGTCTGTGACGTTGATCGTCACCTCGCCCGTGTCGTCCTGTGACACGTCGAGGGACAGCGATTCCTCAGTCGTCTGGCCAGCGACAGCCGCCGGCCCGAGGGCCGATGCCACCAGCATGACTACCATCAGTATTGCACCAGTTCGCGTGTTCATTCCATCCGTCCCCACGTCCTATGGGGGGTTAAAGAAGGGAAGCGCTGAAGTTGGGTTTGTGCGGGTTTCAACCCGATTAAATCCGGTTTAATTGGGTTGACGCAAGCGTCCTCAGGCCGAATGAGTATGTAAATCAAACAGACGTATCTCTGCGGACGATGAAAATGGAGAGCGAGATAGCACTCGCTCTCGAACAGTGAATGAAGTATGAATGGTGAGGCGGCGAATCGGATCTCCCAGAGGGTCGCCCACTCCAGTACTGACCGATACGCAGGCAGGCTTAACGTCCGTGTTCGGGATGGGTACGGGTGTGTCCCTGCCGCTCTGGCCGCCTTCATGCCGACCGACGGAATCGAACCGTCGTCACACCAGGGTCGGTAACGACCGTATGATACGTGCGATCCAGTTAACGCCTGGACCCGACCAGTCAGATCGGGTCACAGTGCGAAATCAGATGAATGTGGCTTGGACTGTTAGTGCTCGCGGGCTGAACGCCTCGTTGCCTCGGCGCGTACACCCCGAGTCTATCGAACTCGTCTTCTACGAGTGTCCTCGGTGGTACTTCTTTTCCAGGTGGGTTTCGAGCTTAGATGCGTTCAGCTCTTACCCCGTGGTGCGTGGCTGCTCGGCAACTGCCTTTTCAGACAACCGATACACCAGTGGCACCCAAGCAGAGTTCCTCTCGTACTATGTGCTTGTTCCCGTCAAGTACCGTAACACCCCCAATAGATAGCAGCCGACCTGTCTCACGACGGTCTAAACCCAGCTCACGACCTCCTTTAATAGGCGAACAACCTCACCCTTGCCCGCTTCTGCACGGGCAGGATGGAGGGAACCGACATCGAGGTAGCAAGCCACTCGGTCGATATGTGCTCTTGCGAGTGACGACTCTGTTATCCCTAAGGTAGCTTTTCTGTCATCCACGGGTCCCATTAATGAACCTCGTGGGTTCGCTAGACCACGCTTTCGCGTCAGCGATCCTCGTTGGGAAGATCACTGTCAGGCCTCCTTGTGCTCTTGCGCTCTCTTCCGAGTTTCCGACTCGGATGAGGAGACCATCGGGCGCGCTCGATATCTTTTCGAGCGCGTACCGCCCCAGTCAAACTGCCCGGCTACCGGTGTCCTCCGCCAGGAGTGAGAGTCGCAGTCACTACCGGGTAGTATTTCAATGATGGCTCGGTGGCCCGCTAGCGCGGGTACCTGTGTAACGCCTCCTACCTATGCTGCACAGTAGCGACCACGTCTCAGCGACAGCCTGCAGTAAAGCTCTATAGGGTCTTCGCTTCCCCTTGGGGGTCTCCAGACTCCGCACTGGAACGTACAGTTCACCGGGCCCAGCGTTGGGACAGTGGCGCTCTCGTTGATCCATTCATGCAAGCCGCTACTGAAGCGGCAAGGTACTACGCTACCTTAAGAGGGTCATAGTTACCCCCGCCGTTGACGGGTCCTTCGTCCGATTGTACTCGGTGTTCAGATACCCGCACTGGGCAGGATTCAGTGACCGTACGAGTCCTTGCGGATTTGCGGTCACCTATGTTGTTACTAGACAGTCGGAGCGCCCGAGTCACTGCGACCTGCTCTTCTCCAGAGCAGGCATCCCTTATTGCGAACGTACGGGACTAACTTGCCGAATTCCCTAACGCCGGTTGCTCCCGACGGGCCTTGCCTTTCGCCGGCAGAGCACCTGTGTCGGATCTCGGTACGATCACTACTCTCGTCTTTTCACGGGCTCTAGGTACGACCGACTTGCGCTGTCTCAGAGTTTGGCCGCTTCGTGCCGTTACGGCTTCCACGGCGGTATCTGATTTGACTGGGCGAAAGCCCAGTTCGGTTGTCCCCAAAGCGTCGACTTTCAATGAGTAGTGGTGCTGGAATATTAACCAGCTTCCCTGTTGTCTCAGTCGAGTTACGGTGAGACTTAGGATCGACTAACCCTCGGCTGATTGACAGTGCCGAGGAACCCTTGCTCGTAAGGCCGTCGGGGGTCACACCCGACTCTCGCTGCTACTATGACCAGGATTATCGTCACTGCTCGGTCCACACGAGATCTATCCCGCGCTTCCGTCCGAGCAGAGTGCCAGCCTACGCAATTATCCTGTAACGGATATGGGTAGGTCTCGGTGGTAGACTTGAGCCCCGATCATTTTGGGCGCCCCGAACCTCGGCCGGTAAGCTGTTACGCTTTTCTTGGAGGGTAGCTGCTTCTAAGCTCACCTCCCGGCTGTCTAGGGCTCGGGACCACCTTCGATCGCACTTAGTCTACACTTGGGGACCTTAACCTACCGCTGGGTTGTCTCCCTTATGGTGCACAGGCTTACCCCGCACACCGGACTCCCTTCGTCTGCGGCGTCCGCAAGTTCGGAGTTCGACAGGATGGCCGACTCCTCTCGGAGGCGGGTCATCCAATCGGTAGCTCTACCTCGCGGACTACCTCTGAAGAGGTCATGCTTCGACATGTTTCGGCTGGAACCAGCTGTTGCCGGGTTCGATGGGCCTTTCACCCCTACGCATAGGTCACGGGAGGGTATTGTAGGACACCACCCCTAACGGGCCTCCACGTACCTTTCGGCACGCTTCACCCTGCCCACGCGTAGATCACCCGGTTTCGGGTCGCATCCGCTTGACTCCCCGCGCTTGAACACGGTGGCCCTGGTCGTAAGACTGCGGCCGTATCGGTTTCCCTATGCCTTCCTCGATAGTCGAGTTAGGCTTGCCAAGCAAATGCACTCCCTGGTTCGTTTTTCAAAACGCACGACGGAACATCGGCTTCCCACGAGTCCTACTAGTGGCTCGCGCCACGGTCGTTTATCGTGGGACCTTGTATGCCCCGTCGCTCGATCGCCAGCTGAGTTCAGGCTCTATTGCAGTTCCCTTCTCGGGATACTTTTCAGCGTTCGCTCACGCTACTTGTTCGCTATCGGTCTCGAGGAGTGTTTAGCCTTCCCGGTTGATGCCCGGGACGTTCACGAGGAATATCCAATCCCCGCTAGTCTGGAACTGACTCACGTTGTACTGCATCCCGATACGGGGCTGTCACCCTGTATCGCGCTCCGTTTCAGGAGACTTCTCGGGATGGGTCGAACGCTGATCGTCAGCCCGACACCACATGTCTCGTAAGAGATTCGGTTTGGGCTGTCCCGCCTTCACTCGCGGTTACTGACGGGATCGCTAATTTGCGTTCTCTTCCTGCTCCTACTGAGATGTTTCAATTCGGAGCGTTCCCCATTGCGCAAGGCAATTGCGAGGGGATTCCCATTCGGAGATCCTCAGTTCTTCCCTTCCATGCAGGTCCCTGAGGCTTATCGCAGCTTGGCACGTCCGTCGTCGGCTCTCGAGCCGAGCCATTCACCAGCTGGCACAGTAGCCAGATTGATGGATTGTCACACTAGTGACCCGGATATGACTGTTCGGGTCCAGTGGACGCCTGGATCGCACGTACATACGGTCTCATAACGTTCACGTAGACGCGTGAACGCTCAACCCTTCCCATCCGCGTTCGCACGGGATGGTGCATCGGTCTTGCGTACCCCAATCGAATCCGGACACACACTTAAGGTGCGTGGTTCGGATTCGTGGGGTGGCATGGACCCGCTGGGATTTGAACCCAGGGCGTCCTCCTTGCAAAGGAGGTGCTCTACCGCTGAGCTACGGGCCCGGTCCCTCGTGTGGGACGCTAGGGTGGATAGATGTGAGCCTCGGTGGTTCTTCGATGCCCGGTCGGGCGGGTGGTTGAACCGATACCTTGGACGGCAGTAGTGTGGTGGGCCTCCCGTGTGGGAGGTCCCGATCAGTAGGAGGTGATCCAGCCGCAGATTCCCCTACGGCTACCTTGTTACGACTTAAGCCCCCTTGCGGAGCCCAGATTCGACACGGGTAACCGTGCCTCATCCGGACCCCACTCGGGTGCTTTGACGGGCGGTGTGTGCAAGGAGCAGGGACGTATTCACCGCGCGCTGCTGACACGCGATTACTACCGAATCCAGCTTCATGAGGGCGGGTTTCAGCCCTCAATCCGAACTACGACCAAGTTTAGGAGATTACCGTCCTCTCTCGAGGTTGGAACCCATTGTCTTGGCCATTGTAGCCCGCGTGTAGCCCAGCACATTCGGGGCATACTGACCTACCGTTGCCCGTTCCTTCCTCCGTGTTAGCCACGGCAGTCTTCCTAATGTACCCACCCGGCCGAAGCCGGTGCTGGCAATTAGGAATGCGGGTCTCGCTCGTTGCCTGACTTAACAGGACGCCTCACGGTACGAGCTGACGGCGGCCATGCACCTCCTCTCAACAACTCTGGCAAGGTCATCAACCTGACCGTCATTACTGTTGTCGATGCTGGTGAGATGTCCGGCGTTGAGTCCAATTAAACCGCAGGCTCCTCCGGTTGTAGTGCTCCCCCGCCAATTCCTTTAAGTTTCATCCTTGCGGACGTACTTCCCAGGCGGTCTGCTTAGCGGCTTCCCTACGGCACAGCACCCACTCGTAGTGGGAGCCACACCTAGCAGACATCGTTTACGGCCAGGACTACCCGGGTATCTAATCCGGTTCGAGACCCTGGCTTTCGTTCCTCACCGTCGGATCCGTCTTCCCAACATGCTTTCGCTATCGGTGGTCCGTCCAGGATTACAGGATTTCACTCCTACCCAAGACGTACCTGTTGGGTCTTCCGGTCCCAAGCCACACAGTTTCCACCGGACGCCCGCCAGTTAGGCTGGCGGATTTCCCGATGGACTTGTGTGGCCGGCTACGAACGCTTTAGGCCCAATAAAATCGGCCATCACTCGAGCTGCCGGTATTACCGCGGCGGCTGGCACCGGTCTTGCCCAGCTCTTATTCCACTACCACCTTACGGTAGTGAAAAGCGAGGACTGTATGCCCTCGCACTCGGGGTCCCCTTATCGCACTTGCGTGCAGTGTAAAGGTTTCGCGCCTGCTGCGCCCCGTAGGGCCCGGAATCTTGTCTCAGATTCCGTCTCCGGGTTCTTGCTCTCACAACCCGTACCGATTATCGGCACGGTGGGCCGTTACCCCACCGTCAACCTAATCGGCCGCAGCCACGTCCTACAGCGTCGGAACATTTGCACGTCTCGGCATTCCAGCCTGAGACGGGTATGAACTATTAGCCTCAGTTTCCCGAGGTTATCGTTCTCTGTAGGGTAGTTTGGCCACGTGTTACGGAGCTATTTGCTACGAGTGTGAACTCGTACAACTAGCATGGCTAAATCGGACCCCGATAGCAATGGCCTCCGGCAGGATCAACCGGAATGGTCTCACTCCATGTGGAGTGAGGGGTGGCGGGAAACGTCGAATCGTTTCCGCGTCGTAAAGACCACTGAGGTCCAAGGTGGTGGTTCGAGTCACCGGTCCGACCGGATGACATCGAACCACCGAGGCTCACATCAGATTCCGTCTTACGGCGGACCGCAGGGGTGGAATCCTCATGTTTCGTCCGGACCTAAATCGAGTAGAGCGACCCATATAAGCTCATTGGTCGAGCCGCGTGGGAACGCTGAATCGAGCGTGTGGTCCGGGGTCGAGGGCATCGTCGCCCTCGTCGCCTTCGCATTACAGTCAGAATGGAGGTGAATACTTAACCCCGTTGATCTCCCCTGAAATCGGCAGACGGTTTGATATTTGCGTGGTGTTCCCTGTCGTGGCCTCCCCACACATCCCGGCAAAATAGTCCTCATTCCGGCCGTGGAGATCTATCGGCAGCCGGTCTCCGGGGTGGTTTATAAGGATGGGGACACCAAATGGGCGCATACGATGAGTGACCCGGCAGATTCGATAGAGATTCAGAACGTGGTGGCGTCGACCGGTATCGGGCAGGAACTCGACCTCGAAGCGCTGGCAGAGGACCTTCCGGGCGCGGACTTCAACCCCGACAACTTCCCGGGACTGGTCTATCGGACGCAGGACCCGAAGGCAGCCGCGTTGATCTTCCGCTCTGGAAAGATTGTGTGCACGGGCGCGAAGAGTATAGACGACGTCCACGAGGCGCTGGGCATTATCTTCCAGAAACTCCGCGACCTGCACATCCCCGTCGAGGAGGACCCGGATATCACGGTCCAGAACATCGTCTCGAGTGCGGACCTCGGCCACACACTCAATCTCAACGCCCTCGCCATCGGCCTCGGCTTGGAGGACGTGGAGTACGAACCCGAGCAGTTCCCCGGCCTCGTCTACCGCATGGACGACCCGGACGTGGTCATCCTGCTGTTCGGGAGCGGAAAAATCGTTATCACGGGCGGGAAACGCACCGCGGACGCCGCCGAAGCCGTCAGCGTCATCGTCGAACGCATCGACGACCTCGGACTACTCGGCTAGGTCGCAACGCGTTTCTCCGTCCGGGGCGTATCAGCGTCGATGACTGACGAGTCCGTCGACGGCACCGCCGACGCCGTCACTCTGGAATCGTTTCTCGACGCGCTACAGGACGAAGGGCGACCCGTCGCCACCGCCCAACAGATAGCCCGGCGTCTCGACTGCTCACAGGCCACCGCGAGCGACGCCCTCAACCGACTGGTCGAGGACGGCGACATCGAACGCCTCAACGTCGAGTCCGACCCCGTCGTCTGGTATCCGACGGAGTGGGGCCGCCTGGCCGACCGTGAACGCGTCGTCCTCTTCCCCGAACGCCGCGAGCTCGTCGTCGACCAGCCGAGTCAGTTCACGCGCGCGAAACTCTCCCAAGTAGCGCATCTGGTCGACACCTCCGGCACCAAGGGCTATCTCTATCGCATCAGACAGGAGGATATCTGGGCCGCGCCCTTCGAGGAGCTGGGCGACCTCCTCCAGACGCTTCGGTCGGTTCTCCCGCGCCGCTCGCCGCATCTTGAGGAGTGGATTGAGCGTCAGTGGTCCCGCGCGCGCCAATTCACGCTCACCACCCACGAGGACGGCTACACGGTGCTGGAGGCGGCGAGCGAGAGTCTGATGGGCAACGTCGCTCGCCAGAAACTCGACGAGGAACACCTCCACGCGCCCATCTCGGACACCGAGAGTTGGGTCGTCGAGGGGAGCGAAGCGGCCATCAAGCGCATCCTCTACGAGGCGGGCTACCCCGTCGTCGACGAGCGGGAATTGGAGACTGGGGACCCCCTCGACATCGAGCTGAAAACGACACTGCGGGACTACCAGCGCGACTGGGTGGACCGCTTCCTCGACCAGCGAGCGGGCGTGTTCGTCGGGCCCTCGGGGAGCGGCAAGACCGTCGCCGCCATCGGCGCCCTCGCCGCCGTGGGTGGCGAGACGCTGATTCTCGTCCCCAGTCGCGAACTCGCGGGGCAGTGGCAAGCGGAACTACTCGAACACACCACGCTCAACCCCGAGCAAATCGGCGAGTACCACGGTGGGCAGAAGGACATCGAACCCGTGACGATTGCCACCTATCAGGTCGCGGGGATGGACCGCCACCGCGCGCTCTTCGACCGCCGGGAGTGGGGACTCATCATCTACGACGAGGTCCACCACATCCCGAGCGAGGTGTACCGCCGGAGCGCAGACCTCCAGAGTAAACACCGACTCGGATTGTCGGCGACGCCGGTGCGAGAGGACGACCGCGAGACAGACATCTACACACTGGTCGGGCCGCCCATCGGCACCGACTGGGACGCACTCTTCGACGCGGGGTACGTCCAAGAGCCCGAAGTCGAGATTCGGTACCTGCCGTGGGCGAACGACGAGGAACGGAATGCGTACGCGAGCGCGGACCCGCGCAAGAAGCATCGAATCGCCGCCGAAAACCCCGCGAAGATCGACGAAATCAGGCACTTGCTGACCGAGCATCCGACGGCGAAAGCGCTGGTGTTCGTCGACTGGCTCGACCAAGGGCGGGATATCTCGAACGCGCTCAACGTGCCCTTCATCAGCGGTGAGACGCCCCATCACGAACGCGACCGGCTGTTCAACGAGTTCCGAGACGGCGAGCGCCGAACGCTCGTCATCTCCCGCGTCGGCGACGAGGGAATCGACCTCCCGAACGCCGAGCTCGCCATCGTGGCCTCGGGCCTCGGTGGGTCGCGCCGGCAGGGCGCCCAGCGTGCCGGGCGGACGATGCGCCCGGCCGGGAGCGCCACCGTGTATGTGCTGGCGACCCGCGGGACGAGAGAAGAGGACTTCGCGCAGCGACAGATGCGCCACCTCTCGGAGAAGGGCATCCGCGTGACCGAACAGGGAATCGACTAGAGCACGTCGGCGAGGGCATTCATCGCCCGGTCGACACGTTCGGTATCTGCGTTGTACCCCATGTGACCGACGCGTAGCACGTCGTCGGCAAGGTCACCGAACCCCGTCGAGAGGGTCACGTCGTGTTCGTCGCGGAGGCGGGTCTGGAGGTCATTCGCCCGACCCGGCACTGAGAAGGCGGTGACGGTCGGCGAGCTCCGGTCGGAGTCGGGGTAGAGTTCGAGGCCGAGTTCGTCGCCGCGTTCCCGACAGCGGGCAGCGGCCTCGCGGTGGCGACCGTAGACGGACTGGAGCCCCTCATCGAGAAGTATATCGAGCGCCTGGTCGAGCGCGACCACGAGCGTCGTCAGATGGGTGTAGGGATAGGGCTGGTCGGCCTCGTGCCACGGGAGGAGGTTGGTGTAGAGCGAGTCGGGGTCGCGGGCTTCGATGCGCTCCCACGCCGCGTCGCTCACGGCACAGATAGCGAGTCCGGGCGGTGCGCTGAAGCACTTCTGTGACGCGCCGATGGTGATGTCGATGCGGTCGGTGGGAACGGGCGTCCCCCCGAGCGACGAGACGGCGTCGACGACGGTCAGGGCGTCGTGGGCCTCGAACAGGTCGAGGGCGGGCTCGAGGTCGTTGAGTGTGCCCGTCGGTGTCTCACAGTGGACCATCGTCGCGAGGTCGACCGTCGAGTCGGCGAGCGTTCGCTCCAGGTCGTCGATTGGGAGCGGGTCGCCGTAGTCGGCGCCGACCACGGTCGCCTCGCCGCCGTAACTCTCCACGAAATCCGCGAAGCCGTCGCCGTAGGGCCCGTTCGAGAGACAGACGACGTGGTCGCCGGGGGAGACTGTCGAGGCGATGGCCGCTTCGAGGCCGAGGATGCCTTCGCCGCCCAGGGCGACGATTTCGTCGTCGGTCCCGAAGACGACACCCAGTTTCTCGAGGAGCGCGGCGTATCGCTCGGCGAACGCCGGGTCCACGTCCGGATTGAGCAGTTCGTGACTCATCGCCTCTCTGACCGACGGTGGGAGCGCCGTCGGGCCGGGTGTCATGAGCATACGCCCAGTACCCACTGGGAGGGCTTGTAGGGTCGGGGTAACGGGAAGGCACATGGGCAGGGGCCGTGTAGCCGACGCCATGACCGGGAAGTTCGATCCGACGGTGTTGTCGGAGTTCGTCCTCGGCCGGACCGGCGCCGAGAGCGCGGCCCTGCTCTCCGGCCCCGCCTTCGGCGAGGACGCCGCGGCGGTTCGCGTCGGCGAGCAGACGATGGTCGTCAGCACCGACCCCATCTCGCTGGCGGCGGAGCGCATCGGTGACCTCGCCGTCGCCGTTAGTTCGAACGACGTCGCTGCCTCTGGCGGCCGACCCGAATTCCTCCTCAGCACGCTCCTCCTGCCCGACGCCGACACGGCAGTTCTCGACACCATCACCGGCCAACTCGACGCGGAGGCCGAGCGCCTCGGCCTGACAATCGTGGGCGGGCACACGGAAGTCGTCGCCGGCCTCTCTCGCCCGCTCTGCTCGCTCACCTGTTTCGGCGTCGCCGACCGCTACGTCTCCAGCGGTGGCGCAAAGCCCGGGGACTGCATTCTCCTCACGAAGGGCGCGGGCATCGAAGCGACGGGCGTCCTCGTGACCGACTTCCGAGACCGACTCGACCTCACCGACGACCTCGCGGACCGCGCGCGGGCGGCGTTCGACGACCTCAGCGTGATGCCCGAGAGCGCCGTCCTCGCGCCCGTGGCGACGGCGATGCACGACCCCACCGAGGGCGGCGTCTTGGAGGGTCTCATCGAGATGGCGATAGCGTCCGACAGCACACTCCGCGTCGACCGGGACGAAATTCACGTCCGCCCGGAGACGCGCGCGGCGTGCGAGGCCGTCGGCGTCGACCCGCTTCGCGTCCTCGGCTCGGGCGCGTTGCTGGCGACGGTCGACGATTCCGAGACGGACGCGGCCCTCAACGCACTCGAAGCGGAGGGCATCGACGCGGCCGTGATTGGCCGTGTGGAATCCGGCGGTGCGGGCGTCGAACTGGGTGGCGAGCGCTACACCGAGCCCATCCGCGACGACATGTACGCCCTGTGGGACTAATCGTCGAAGTCGGGTTCGGACCACGGGTCGTCGGCGTCGACGGCGTCGAGCGCGTGGGCGACTTCCTCCTCGGTGTAGTCGTACTCGTCCAAGGCTAGATACAGCCGTTTCCAGCGCGCGCTGAGCTCCGGTTCGCCCTCCGGACCCACGCGGGCGCCGTGCACGCGAAAGAAGGGTGAACTGCGGTCCAGTCGCGCGCCCTCGCCCGTGTGTCCGTCGAGGGCGACGTCGTATTTCCCGCCCGCGGCAAGGTCCGCGTCGGAGACGGGGAACGAATGGGCAGGCTCCTCGCCCGCCTCGTGGGCCTCGGCGCGGCGCTTCGCGATGGCGTGGAAGGCGTTCACCGCGTTCGCGCCCTCGCGAGCCGCGCGAGCGCGGGCGACGACGAGCGCCGCCTGCACCGCGGCCATCTGCCCCCGGCGGGAGTCCATGTCCCAGTCCTCGGCCAACTCCTCGTATCGGCCGACGAGCAACGCGGCCTGGGCGTCGGCTTGCAGGTCCTCGACGACGAACGTGTTGAGTCGGTCCCAGAGGTTCCAGCCGAACCCGGAGCGGGCGAGCTCCCACGCACACCACGCCGACACCTCCTCGTCGCCGCGGCGAATCGCTTTCTGGAGCAGGCTGACCACGGCGTAGCGGTTGAAGCCGCCGTCCGTCTCGTCGGCACCCGTCTCCTCGCCGAAGTCGTTGGTGCCGGTCGCCTCCGGCGCCTCCGTCTCCAGTTCGCCGTCCGGCCCGAAGGTGGCCTGTCGCTCCTCGTCCATGCCGCGTCGATGGCGGTGCGCCGAGGAAAGGGTTCGGTCGCCCGGACGAATGAGAATCCTTAAGTCTGGTCTGTCGATTAGGTGTACGTGCCCGCCCTTAGCTCAGACTGGTAGAGCAGCCGACTGTAGATCGGCTTGCCCCCCGTTCAAATCGGGGAGGGCGGATACCTTCTCGCGCCGAATTACGGCAGAGTAGAGACGCCTGTTTTCATCCGTCTTACTCTGCCTATGCGCCACATTTCTGTTCCGCCCAGATAGCCTCAATTATAGAGCGTGGCTGGTGGCCAGTCGCACCCCCTCGGTGTCGGCCGCTTCTTAGAGCTGACCGGAGGTGGTCGACGTGACCGAGTACATCTGCGACGACTGCGGCGTTCGCGTCGTCGAGCCTGCTCCGTCATCGACTGATCGCTGTCCCGTCTGTCGAACCGATGGCAACCCAGCGACCCGCCCACCTCTGTCGCAGGTTCGGGGTGATTTCCTGTGACGTGGCCCGAATCGGTTGCGTACGTCTGTGTCGTCTGCAAGGGCCACGCTATCAGTCTCGTTGACAAACCGTGGACTGAGAAGCGTGAGTGTCGGTCGTGCTACGAACTCCCTGATCTCGACCGCGCACCGAGCGCCGGACCGGAAGCGCTCCCCCCTCAACGGGGGGACGACCCGGAAGCCGGCGCGGAACCACCGGAAGAGATTGAGAAATCAGGAAACCCCTTCTTCCCGACTCAACCCGAGGAGTCGACCTCCACCGGGGGGCGGTCACGAGAAGCTGTCGGAGAAGAACGTGACCGGAGCGCGACGCAACGGACTCAGCCCGGCAGCCCGCCCGCTACGCAGGCAGGCAGCCCGGTAAGACGTACCGTCGCGCGGAGGGATTCAGTCGAATCGGCTGGTGACTGTGATGACTGATGCCAGTCTGACACTCCACCATACTGGTGAGGGTTACGAATACGTCCGCTGTCGCGCTGGAAATGACGACGCGACGGTCTACATTCACCGGCTGACTTTCGTCGCTGAGTACGGCCTCGACGCTCTTCCTGTGGACTGGCACGTTCATCACGAAATCCCTATACCATGGCTCAACACGCCTGAGAATCTCACCGCTGTCGAGCCGGTTCGCCACGGTCGCCACCACCTGCAGGACGAACCTCTGTCTTCTGCCTAATGAGCAAGGAAGCTACACAACCGGCTGGCGGCTCTCGGCTCACCAACGGGACTAACTCTGTAAACCCGGCTGATGGTGGTAACTCGCCTGAATCCGCTCACGAGTTACCTACCCCCTCTGAGCGAGCCGCAGAGTTCGACCGAGCGTTTCCCGACCGGTCCAATCTACCGCTGACTCGTCGCCACGGCCGACGATTGCGCCGCTCGCTCGTCGAAGTTGAATACGTCTCTCGAACTACTGAGACGGCATCGCCGATGGAGGACTCCCAATCGGTAGATGAACTCCAGCGCGTCGATCCGCTGACCTGGGGCGCTGCCGTCGAGGACCTGCTCGAATCCCACGAGCGAATGCGAAATACGACGCTGAATTTCAAACACGACGACGGAACCGAGTGGTCGTGCCCGTCCGAAAATCGCTGGACAGAGGGCTATCAGAAACGCTACTTCGCGCAGATGAAAGGCTGGCTCCGTGAACTGACCGGTGGAACTCGGCCGAGTGGTGGGGAAACAGAACCGTCGTATGCGAATCCGACGATCTGCCTCATCACTCGGTCGGCATCCAGTACGCCGGACGGTGATCGACTCGCACCGACCGATCACGACGCGGAACTCGCCGATTCTTGGTCGGACGTATATCATACGCTCCGAAACGTCATGCGCTCGCTCGGGTTCGAACTCGGTGATAACTGGCAGTATGACCGACGACAAGAGCCTCACACCGGAAAGCGAGGGTCACACGGTACGAACACGTGTTACGGACACGAACACATCGTCTTGGTCGTCGACGGCTCGATCACGCCGGGGTCACTACGGAAAGTAGTCGAGAAACACGTCGACGCGTGTGAACCGGCCGGCCCCAGCGCACACGATCTTGACGTACCGGATTGGGACGCAAACCCCGAAGCTGTCGGAACCGTCGAGTGCTTCGACCCTGACGATGTGGAAGATATCGCCGCATACGTCGCATCTTACTGCTCGATTCAGCCGACGGACCTGCTCGAACGCAGCACGGAATACGTAGCGTGGGCCAGTATCAAACACGCGACGAATACGCGCACGATTTCCCGCTCGGTCGCAGCGAAACACGCAGCGAAGGCAGATCGTTGTCGGCAACGCGCCGAAGACCCGAAAACAGAGCAAGAACTTGACCACGGCGAAGAGGTGGTAAAAGCGCCTGATGGCGCACATCATCACGTAGAGTGTGCCGAATGTGGGTCCGCGCACGATATTTCCCAAGAGACGCTGTCTCGCGCCCGGCTCGACGCTGGCGAAAGGCGCGATGACGACCGTCCCGCGCTGGGCGACGGCACTGAAACTGAGGACCGTGAAGAGAGTCACCAGTCGCGTCAAGAGGAGCTGCGTGAACGGTGGCCGTCGGCTGATGCCGCAGCGACAGTCGGTGAATCACTGCAACGGACACGGATACGGTCACATATTCGGAGGATTCTGGAACACGAGCCATCCATTACTGCACCTCGCCTGGCTGGTCGCATTAGGGAGTCGCCCGATCTCGTTCAAGAACTGCTCGAAGAGGAGCGGCGTGGGACCGATCCCGACGAAGTGGTTGGCTTCGAGAATCCGTCGGAACCCTCGTGGAATCTGACCAGCGTCGAAGTGAACGGCGAAGAGCATACTGTCGCCTGCGACGGCGGCGGTCCCGAAATGATCCGGGTTAGAAAACCATGGAAGAAGATACTACGTGAGACGAAACTCGGCAGAGAGGATGCTCATCGGACGAGCTGGCGGTGTGGGAAGTGTAACTTTGCCACCTATGAACCGGATGTGATGGCTGGCCACCTCGTGGTATGTCTTGACTGCTGGCATAACCCTGACTTAGAGATCGTCGACGACGTGCTGCTCGTTGATCGTCCTCCACGGTCCTGATTTCACTTTCACCGGGGTGGATTGTTCGCTTAAGTCTAGTCTAGTATAACAGTCCATTGTAGTATGTCAACGAACGAAACCCCGTCGTTCGACGAACTCGACCAAGTGGAAGCAACCCCTGAGACATCCGGCTCCGACTGGATCAACCTCGATACCGGCGAGCAGTTCGTCGGTGAGATCACCGGCTTCAATCCCGGTGCTGGTGGCCAAAATGACGCTGGAGTGGTCGAAATCGAGGGTCGACCGTACTCCCTCAACTGGACGCAGCGACGCCAGTTGATCGATGCGCTCATCGTCGGCTCGACGATGGGCATCCAGAAGCTGGAAGAAGAGGACTCGTTCACCGATGACGACACCGGTGAGGAAGTCGTCTACAACCCGACCGAAGTGAGGTTCGCCTGAGATGGCGATGAATCACTCTTCGGTGTCTCAAACAGTCCGCAACTACGCGAACATCCGCACGATTCCGGCCATGCTGTCGGCCGTGTTCGCAGTTGCGTCTGCTTACCAGTTCGGCGCCATCGCGCAGATCGAACTCGTGTGGCTCTCGAACTACACGCTCACCACCGAACACGCGGCTATCGTCTCCCTCGCGACGTACGTGGTCGCTCTGCTGTCGAGCGAAACCAAGTCGTTCGAGTACTACGAGACGTGGGAGCAGATCGTCATCGGAATCGGCTTCGTCGTGATTCTCGGCGACTACCTCACCGTCGAAGTGACCGACCTGCTGATGGAACTCGGCGACCCGCTCGGTATGCAAGTCGCCTTCATCGCGACTATCGTCGCGTGGACTGTCACGGTGAGGTGATCCACGGTGAATCGCTCCCGAATCGCGTCCGTGCTGCTCGCCTGCCTACTCGTCACGGCGGGCGCTGCTGGCCCGGCGACTCAATCCGCTTCCGCGCTTCAGTTCGGTAACTTCGGCGAGTGTGACGCTCTCGACTACGCGGTCTTCATCTCGTCGAGCGGTCTGGTCACAAGTGACGACTGCACGCTTCGGTACGACGATTCCGAGGCGTCTACTCACCTCGACTACTACCAGCAAGGCGAGACGCTGCGCGACCGGAACGACGGATTCCACGCCTCTTACTCGAATTTCGGTGAGGACACTACGTCCGTCGCGTGGTCGAAGGCAAAGCTCGAGATTGTTAACAATCTCAATGCTGGCAACTCCTCGTCGGTGACGATGGGAGAGGCCAACGAGACGGTTCGCGACTACTACACGGCCCAACAGCGCGAATACTTGCAGATGTATTCGCGCGGCGCACAGCAGGCGAAGTACGCCTATCAGACCAATTCGTCGTACGTCTCTGCATCTGCTGATGCCTCTTACGTCGGCTACGCGACTGTTGAGGTCACTCTGATCAACGGATCGACGACTAATATTACGACGTACATCGCCAACGACGGCGGTGCGAATTGGCTGATGGTGCCTGTCCCTGAGTCGAAGGCTACGGTCCTGAACGCCTCGAAAAGTTCGTACGACTTGCATCAGGCCGACGACTATCCTGATGTCGTTGACGTTCTGTACACGGCCCCGTCGTCTGATTACTCCACGGTGGAGGCTATCACCCTCATGGACTGGTGGGATGGAAACCAGCGGTTCTACTCCCAGTCTCAACAGGTGCAGGATAACGTGGCCGCGTACGTCCCTGATGTGTACGACCAGTACCAGCAGGGCGAACTCAACACGACGGACATCGTTGACCCGCAGACGCTTGCCTCGCAGGCTGCGTCTGACTACAACGACTCGGGGTATTACTCGTACGCCGCGACTAACCTCGCATCGCTCGGGTACTCCGGCAACCTCTCGTCCGCTGTTGAGGTCTCGACCGCCAACGGCACCATGTCCGGTACGCTGTTCTACACCGGCGACGACGTGTCGAACTTCACGGTCAACGAAACGTACGACCCGTCGACGATGAACGGATCGGTATTCATGGCTGTGCAGGATGGCGAGAATGGGACGATCCGCGAACTCGGGACCTTCACGGTCGAGTCTGCGACCAACCCCGAAACCGGCGAGTCAATGCAAGAGGTCGGCGTTGAGGAGTATACCTACGAATCAACGAACGCCTCGAAGCTCGGTAACGAACTCGACCGGCTCGCTGAACTCCGCGATGAGTACGAGTCGATGGAGTCTAGTGGTACTGGTACCGGCGACAGCGGCTCGGGCAGCTCACAAAACCTGCTGCTCGTGCTACTCGCTGGCGCTGCTGGTGCCGCGATTCTGATTGGTCGCGACGGGTCTGGAGGTGGTAACGGAGGCCGCTGATGTATCTCACTCTCGCATCGCTGCTCGCGAAGCCGCTCGGCAAGGTGGCGCTTATCGCGCTCATTCTTGTCGGTGCACAACTCGCAGGCTTCCCGGTCATCGAACTCGCGTCGGACACGCTCGCGTCGTTCGGCGTGACGTTCGACTGGTCGGCCCTGCTGTAACGCCTCCGGCCCGCACTTATGATTCGAATCCTGATACTGCTCACCCTGATCAGTTGCATAGCTTCGCCTGTCGCTGCACAGGCTGCGAACAACACCACTGCGACGCCGACGCCGACTCCCGAGGCGTCTCCGACAGCGACTGCTACGCCGACCTCGACGCCGATGGCCACGCCTGAACCGAACCCGCCTGAGGATAACACGTCTGCTGTCGTTGCTATCGGCCCCAACACTCGTATCACCGAGTGGACGTACCGAGGTGGTGCGTTCCACCTCGTTGTTGAGGCTGATATACCGATGCGCCTCACCATCACCGAGGCCGTCCAACAGGAGGGTTCTGGCTCCGGTACGATTACCTTCACCCGACGAAACCTCGCTGCTGGAACCAACGAGTTCCGTATCCCTGCCGAGTTGCACAACGGCGAGGCAACTATCACGCTGTCTACCTCTGCGTCTGAGGCCCAGGACACCGCTGCGTTCCTGCACTACGATGGTGGCGGTGCGTCGCTGCTCTCTGGTCCGTACGATGGTTCGGACGTTCGAGACGCTGGTATCGGTGGCGCCCTCGGAACTTCACTCGGTGCACTCTACGTCGTCGCTCGTGCCAAACTCGGCGCCGACCAGGGAGGTGAACGACTCGCATGACGGTCGAGTTCAAACTCTTCCTCTTGGTCTTCTGCGCGATGTTCGCCGCGCACATCTCCGGCATCCTCGTCTGGAGGTGGCTCGGCCGATGAGCGAAGCAGATCGAGACGTGCCTCTCGACGAGTACGAAACGGACGACGATCTCGACCGGCGTGAGACAGTCGACGACTCGGGAACTCGTATCCCCCGAGAGTCGACGCTGTTCCGTGTGTTTACCTGGTTCGTCGTTGTCTCACCGCTCCTGCTCGTGGGTGTCGCTGGTGGTGTTGTCCTGCTCGCAGAGATTCTGGATTTCACCATCCCGCGACCGATTCACGTCGGCGGTATCGCCGCGCTAATCGTCGCGCCGACAGTCGGCCGATGGGCCGGTGGTAAGGCGAAGGACTGGCTGTGGGACCCGAACTGGATTTACGTCGTCGACCTCGACGCACGCTACCAAGAGGGTGCTATCTACCGCTGGCCGTCTCAACAGTTCCGCGAACTCGAAGTAACCGAGGGCAAACTCGACTGGCTCTCTCCGAACCTCGCCTGCGCCCGTGAGGTGGACAGACAGGAACAGACCCTCAAAGGGACGTGGCGCGGGACGTTCTCCGACCGCGACCTGCTGCGGGCGCTCTCTGCCGTTCACGAATGCCGTGAATCGCTCGAAGAGGATGCAAAGCGCGGCTTCGCCATCGAGGTGCAAGCATTCGGTATCGTCCGTCGTGCGACTCGAAACGTCGTTCGACAGGTCGTCGCGAACTTCGAAAACTGGACGCTTCCCGATGAAGGTGATTCGCTCTCTGACGAGATCGAGACGGCCATCGAACAGTACGGCCTCGAAGACCGCATTCGACAGATTCGGAACGAGAATCCCGACGAAGAGGAACTAAACCTCGACCTCGGCGACCTTGAAGGCTTCCAGAACGGCCCGGAGGCATCCGCCGATGACTGATTTCGTCGCGATGACCGTCGCCGAGCAAATCGCAGCCGGCTGGTTCACGATGACCTTCGCGTTCCTGATCGTGTTCTATCACGTCGCTCGCTACCTTCAACGGAGGCGCGGATACTGATGCCGGACCTCGATGAGGACCTGTATACTGCAGCCAAACTGTACGAACAGGTTGCTGGCGATCTCGACGGTGACCGTCGCCTGCTTGATCATGCCGGCCTGCCCGTCGACGACGCGACTCACCGACACCTGTCGTTTCTCGAATCCGCACTCGAGGAAGAGTGGTCGGCGTCGAGGCTCGCATCCGTCGCTGAATCGACGATTGTCTCTGGTGCTGCCTCCCGAGCAGTTTCCGAGGGTGACGCGACTGCGCTCTCGTATTTGGTCGGCGTGACCGAGAACGAACTCGACGGCTCGTCCCTCCGGCTGCCGCTTCAACTGAACGCGGCGATGGACAACAACGACGCGACGGCCTTCCTCGGCGGCGCTGGCAACCCCAACACCGGGAAGACGAACTTCGTCGCGCTACTCGTCGAACTCCGGCGGGCGACCGTCGACAACCTGCTCGTTATCTCGAACGCGCGGACGTGGCCCGGCACAGACGAACTCGTGACCAGCGCCCACGACCTCGCCGTGACCTGCCTCGAATACCGGGACCGACCGAAGTTCGTCTTCATCGACGAAGGCTCGACGCACTTCGACGCGCGGACGCACAGCCGCGAGGTGGCGGTTCAGTTCACGCCGCTTGCAAAGCGATTCGCCAAGATCGGCGTCGACGTGTTCGCCACGGTCGGCCACACCGGGAAAGACCTGCATCCCGAAGTGAAGCGCCTGCTCACGCTCGCGTTCTTCAAGACCGCAAAGAAGAGCGTCGATCTCTACGGAAACTGGCCCGCTGATGCCGATATGCCGACCGAGCGTCTGTTCGGTGGAACCGTTGAAAACCTCGAAGCGGCACTTGACGAGCCGGACCCCGATGATGCGGCGCCGTGGGCATGGAACCTCGAAGCCGAGTTGTTCGCCCGTGATCTCGACTGGCCGGAACTACTCGACCGGCTGCGCAATCGTGGACCGACCGATTAATCTCCAATATTCGGATTTGCCGACTTCGGCTTCTGATTCTCGAATTAGATAAATTGCCATCAAACTTATCTTCTCGCCGATGTTAACCTTCGATAGCGCCGAAAAAGAACGCGTAGCGGCCCCCCGGACGCGACTACCAGAACCGGCCGCGGTCGTTCTGGACTTTCGGCGACAATCATACCAATGCAATTCAAAAACCTACTCACGGAAGATAGGGCAGTCAGCCCGGTCATCGGCGTGATTTTGATGGTCGCAATTACCGTCATTCTCGCCGCTGTGATCGGTACCTTCGTGCTTGGCCTCGGCGATCAGGTCAGCGAGAGCGCACCGCAAGCGAGCTTCAGCTTCGACTTTGAATCGAATGGTGACACTGCTGCTGAGGAGGGATTCACTGGAGGTTCATCGGGCACTGATCTTGACTATGTTAACCTCACTCATGAGGGAGGAGAAACATTAGAAGCGAGCAACATCAACGTCACCGGCGATAACAGTGGTCTAACTGATTCAGACGCATTCGATGGCACTATCTCAGCTGGTGACACGGGGTCGTACACGGGTGTCAATGCCGGTGAGACCATCCGCGTTATCTGGACAAATCCGGCTGGCGGTAGCACGAACACTATTGCCCGCGCGACTGCACCGCAGTCGTAGAATTTCGCGCGACGACTTTTTTATTCTCTCACATCACGGATAGACGATGAACCAATGGCCGTTGACTGAACCCTCGCTTGCTCGCACATATCAGTCTTCGTACGACGATGCGTATGACGCCGTTCTTGACTATCGGCGTGTACAGTCATATCAGCAGTCTCATCCTGATGCTGGAAATTATCAGGTTGCAAATGAACTCGAATTGCCGCGCGGCCGCATTCGCGGGTGGATGAATGGAGCGGAACCCGGCCCTGTGACCGCTGTCGAGCGTGCTGCAGAGTTGGGATGGTTTGATATTGATCCAACGGACCCAGCTGCTCCGCTTCTCGGAGCATTCATTCGTCTCCTAGCAGGTATATACGCTGGTGGCTCAATTCGGTCATCCGGATGGACCCCCCATTGGACGACAGACGGCCCAATTGAGGATATTAAGCGTTCACTCCAAACACTAGGTATCGAGTTCCGTCGTATTCATATCCATGATTCGCAGCGGGCAACTGAGATCGTACCTCGGTCTGATGGGAGTCTATTGGGGCGTACATTACACGTCCTTGGTGGACCGATATCTGACAAGAACGAATCCTCGATAGATTCGCTTCCTACCTACCTCTTTCATCTACCGACGCCGATTCGACAGTCCTTCGTTCGGGTTTATTTGAGTTATAGGCAGAGCGGAAAGCAACAGACAATCAAGGTTCAAGAAAATCGGAATCAATCCTATTATCAAAGCCTCGCGGACCTTATTACCACTGTTGTAACCGACCCAGAGAGCGTATCAGTTGGAGAACGAGGAATCTATATTTCTATGACTGTCCGGGAAGAACTATCTCTCTAAATGATTCCGAATTAACACTAGTCATCGACCGGAAAACTGGGTAGGTGATGGGCATCTAAATCACCGCGAAGGTATGCCTGTCCCCACCGACTGATTTCGTACATATCTCCGTGAACGGGGACGATGAGTTCTCGCTCTGCCAGTCGATTGCATCGGCTCCGCAGCCGTTGTTTCGAGACAGTAGAAGTGAACTCGTCTTTCATCGTCGCCGGTGTTCCCCAACCCTCTTCGTCGAGATATTCTAAAATTCGTTCGTCAATCTGCATCATCCACCTTCCCGGCGATCTCATATCAGGAATTCACCCCCTCACCGCTATCGACCGGCTTACTTTCCTCTTCATCGAGGTACTGCATCGTCTGCGTGTCCAATTCTCCGTCAAGATATGCCTCTCCGTCGTCTGTGATGACGTATACGCCGTTTCCTAAATGCTCCAGTAAGCCTCTCTTTGTCAGTTCCTTGCACCGCTTGTGAACATACGGACGGGAATATCTGATTGGTGCGTTCTTCTGCATCTCTGTCGGGGACCCAGACCCGTTCTCGCGGACATACTCGAGTATCCGGTCGTCCACGAGAGTCATCCAGTCCCCTGAATAGCGCATATCTCACTTATTTTCACCCTCTGCTGTAATACGACCGATTGGTTCCATCCAGAACGCCCAGTAACTATATTTACTATGCGTTCTTTGTTGAGTATGCGGCCCCAACACGGCGTCACCACTCGTCGGTGATCACCGTGAGAATCGCGGCCGGTGTTGCAGCACCGACCGCGGTGAGGGTCGCGGGAGTCTTCGAATGGAAGAGCGAACCCTCGCGGGCCGTGAAGCCCGCGCACGACCGGACGAACCGGATACTGAAACATCCCCCGATGACCGCTGCTCGGACTGCGGCGACCTGCTGGTCGTTCGGACCGAGGACAGTCGGTGCGTCGAGTGCCTGCTCGATCACCTCGCGGTCGATGACCGAGGTGGTCGTCGATGACGACTATCGACTGGTCGCGCTTCCTCGAACTCGTCGACGATCTTGTGAACGCGGAGGATATTCAGGCTCACCTCGAAGCCCGCCGGCACGTTAGGGACTACCTCACTGCTCACATCGTCGAGGGCGGTGATTGCCGATGACGATTCCCTACGAAGTGTGGGGTACACTCTGCTTCCTGCTCGGCTTCCTCGGTCGTGCGTCGTGGGACCGCTCCGGTTCTGACGACGACCAGAAGGAAGAGCAAACGGAGGACGGTTCGGAGTGAGCGACCTCGAACCCCTCGCTCCTGACGAAGCAGTCGGACTCTACCTCGACGCTCGCCAGGACGACGCCACCGAGAAAACCATCGAGGGTCAGAAGTACCGCCTTCGGGCGTTCGTTCAATGGTGTGAAGAGGAAAGCGTCGAGAACCTGAACGAACTCTCCGGACGTGACCTGTACGCCTATCGCGTTTGGCGTCGTGACGGCGGATACTCCGGTGAGGAGATCGCGCCGGTCACCCTCCACGGTGATCTCGCTACTCTCCGTGCGTTCCTCTGGTTCTGTTCGGACATCAACGCGGTTCCTGAGGAGTTGCCCGACACAGTGCAGCTGCCAACGGTCAACGGAGACGGGGAAGTATCCGAATCAACTCTCGACCCGGACCGCGCCGAGGCGATTCTCGAATATCTCGGTCGGTATCACTACGCGTCGAGGATGCACACGGTCTTGCTCATCCTTTGGCACACCGGGTGCCGCGTGAGTGCGCTCCGCGCCCTCGATCTCCGTGATCTCGATCTCGATGGCGAGCGCCCCCAGTCGGATGGACCTGGTATCGAGTTCGTTCACCGTCCCGATACGGATACTCCGCTCAAAAACAAGAAGCGCGGCGAGCGGTGGAATGCGATAAGCGAGTACGTCGCTGACGTGATTCGGGACTACGTAGAGAACCGTCGTCCCAGCGTTACTGACGAACACGGGCGAAAGCCCCTGATCGCCACGAAGAGAGGACGGAACTCGCGTTCTAATCTTCGCGATATTCTGTATAAGATCACTCGCCCCTGCTGGTACGGCGAGGAGTGCCCCTACGACCGCGAGCCGGATGAGTGCGAAGCCGCGATTTACTACGGGAGTTACTCGACTTGCCCCTCGGCTCGATCTCCGCACGACGTTCGGTCGGGACGAGCGACTTACTACGCGCTGGCCGATGTGAATCGGCGAGTTGTCTCCGACCGGATGGACGCCAGCGAGGACATTCTCGATAAGCACTACGACCGTCGAAGCGCCCGACGCAAGTCCGAACAGCGCCGTGACCACCTTCCAGACTCATAACCATGTTCAAGCCGCTTACTTCAGAACCCGTCGCAGTCGATAGTCATCATCGGGGAGGGCGGATACGAAATTAAGTCGGCCTATCCGCGGGCCGTCAGTTGATTTTCGGGGGTGGTCGAAGTGACCGCCCGCGCCAGTTCTAACGGCTCGGAGTACCCACCAGATCAGCTCCGAGACGACCTCGCAACACTGCTTTCCGAGCAGTTGGGCGACGACTCCGTCGCGTACCTCCACAGTGATAGCCTCGCGGAGCACCTCGATGCGAACGCCAAGCGTGTCGGCCGGAACCTCAAGGCCGCCGCCGAGCGCGCTGGTCTGTGCGCTGAGAAGTGGTCACACAACGGTCGGTCAACGACGTGGCTCGTCGAGAATCGCAACGATCAGAAGGACGGCGATGTCGATCGAGGTGACAGTATCGAAACAGACGGGGGGACCGTCGAGACCGACGGTCTCGCGCGCTTCGAAACGCCATATACACTCTATCAGGATGAAGATGGCGTCGACGTATCGCTCTTCGTCGACGAAGTGAGCGAGGGCGCCGTCGCCTTCTTCACGCAGTTCGAGGAGGGCGACGAGGTCGAGATGAGTCTCCTCGCGAATCTATCCGCGAGAGATTGTCGGGAACTTGCGAACGCACTGACGCGCGCTGCCGATACAGCCGAGGTACAGGAGGCGGTCGACCGATGAGCGAGTCGCATCACTCCGACCCTGGCCCGCGCGGCTCGCTCTCGATCGACGAGGATGTACTCGACGAACAGGCGCCGCTCCCGACCGGCGCCGAGGTTGCGCCGATCGACGGCGACCCCTCGCGAGGCCGCTTCGAGTGTCCCTCCTGCAGCCGCGACGTGAGCGGTTCCCGACAGTCACAACGTATCGACGCCGACCTCTTCGACGAGGCCGGCCTCAAGGCGCTGGGCGCCGACGAGGTGCCGGTCTACGGGTGGCGGTGCGACTACTGTTCGCTTGTCCTCCCGCTCGACGCCGATCTCGCTCGACGCGACCCGTCGATTGCGCCCGACGTGACCGGGTGGGGCGTCGCCATGATCACTCCCGAGAGGGGACCCCGCATCCGGGGGTTGGTACCGAACCGGGAGGTGCTCGGACGGTGAGTGTACTCGACTCGCTTCCCGACCGGCCGCTCACCGAAACGGAAACTCGACGCTTAACGGAGCAAAAAGACCAGTTCGCTCCTCTCTGCTACCGTCCCGAGGTTCCCTCGAGGCACCTCTACGTCTTCGTGATCGGTGGCGACCGACACCATGTCGTCGGCTACGACCTCGGCGAACAGGCGTGGGTATCGATCACGACAGTCGACCAGAAGCCGACGACCGAGGTTCTCGATCGCGAGGGCATCCGGTGGTGGGTCGATAACGAGTACCCCGACGATATCCTCGAACAGTTCCCCACCATCGAGATTAACCGGGGTGGTTCGGAGTGAGTTTCGACGTGAGTGAGTCGATCGCCCCCGGGGAGACCTCTGCAGACGTGGTTCCCCAAGAACTCGAGTCCGGCGCGTCGACGACGACCGTGCGTCGGACGGCTTCGATCACTCACGGGTGCGGTGTCTCCGTCGTTCTCGACGACGACCTCGACACCTACAACCACTTCCGCCGCGACCTCTGGCGAGAAGTGATCGGCGAAGCCGGCGGCGAGGCTCTCGTCGAAGCCGACCCCGACTTTCTCCCCGACGGAGACTACGTGTGGCGGTTCAAATCGAGCGGGTGGACCGCCGGCGCCGAGAACGGTGCCGGCGAGTGGAAGCAATGGTACGAATACAAAATTTCTCTCCGGCGCCGTGAGACCGACGAGAACGGCGAAGAGATTCTCAAGAAGCCCCCGACCTCGTGCAACATCGACGTGCAACCGCAGGACGAGGCGCTCGTTTACGAGGACGGAAACGACTACTCGCTTCCGTTCGGAGAGGGTACGCGCCTCCGAATCCGAACCACCTACGCCGAGAGGAGCGGCCAGGTTATCGACCGACTCTTCAGTTGTCTCTCCGACGTGATCGACAAACTCGGCGGCAATCCCGACCACGTCGACGTTGGCGACATGAAGGCCGAGTCAGCCCGCATCTTCAAACTCGAGACGTACCTCCGCTTCGATCAGGATGAGAAGCACGCGGTTAAGCGGTGTCTCGATAAGAGCGAGAATCTCATCGACGTAGGTGGCGGCTCGGAGATTCAGACGTGGAAAGAGCGGGAGAAAGAGGGATGGCTCGAGTCGAGGCTCGTCTCCGATCGCTGGGAGCGCCTCGGCTTCGAGCCACTCATGCTCGAGATCGTCGACGACGGCGAAGAAACGACCGAACGCGCTACTCGAGAAATCAAGGTCTATCAAACGACCGACTGGTACGAACGCGGAGACGACGACCCTCTCGCGCATCCGAAGATCGAGGCGAGTCTCGGTAAGGGCGCAAATCCTCACCTCTCGAAGTGGGATGAAGCGCTCGAATCGCTACGCGAACTCGTCTTGAGCCACCTCGAATGGTCTGGGGTCGACGACTCTGCGCTCATCGCCGACGACTACTTCAAGCCGAGCACGCAGCCGGCTATCGAGGTACTACATCCCGAGGGCCGTCGCGAGGACCTCCGTCGATACTACTCCCGCTTCGAGGCGACCGTATGGACGGAGGCGCTCAAGTATCAGACCGACGCCGTCTACGATATCTTGGCAGTGATCGCCGAGAACTACGGTGCCACCTACGATATGCTCGAGGCTGCCACCGGGTTCAGTCGGTCGAACCTGCAGTATCACGTCGGCCGTCTCAAAGAGGTCGGACTCGTCACGACGATTAGTAACCCTGCAGTCGTGTGTTTCGACGCCGACTACCTCTACGAGACCGTCCTCGAACTTATCGAGACGAAGATAGCGCCGCACTTCGATGAGGAGACTCTCGCCGCGCGCCGGCTCGGTCGCGAAGAGCGTGCTCGCGAGCGGGAGGAGGCGCGCGAGAACGGCGAGGCGAACGGTACCGACTCGTCGAACGATGCCGGCGACGACCTGGAGGAGAACGACGACGATCAAGAGGACGGCGACCGCGAGCCGTTCGTCTACCTCTCCGAGTGGGAGGGTAGCCTCCTCGATCTCGAGCACGAACTCGAGTCGCCCGACCACCCGCGCGACGAGGAGGACATTCGCGTTCGCGAGTTCGGGCCGCCGAGCTAGCGCCGACTCGGCCGGCGCACTCGCCTTTTCTTAGTCGCATCGCTCGGTTACTATCCCCGGAAGTCTTTAATTTTCAGTCCATAGCGGCGTGAACGCGCTGATTTTTACTTTCAACCCCCGCGGCTCGTGGTCGACTCGTCGACGATCGGTGTGATCGGCGCGATCGCGACCGTTGACGATGTCGATCCGGCCTCGAGCGGCGCCGATTGCCGCTCACGAAATCGCTGTTTCGAGGCGTGAGGCGCGAACGCCACCGAAAGCAGTTTGCAGAATCCGCTTACAGTAATGCCTCTAAGGAGGCAGAACAATTACGCGGCGCGCAGAACGCGCGCCGCTACCACCGACCCCACCGCTCCGGCCGTCTCCCGCCGGAAACACGGTGAGACACACGCAGAAGGGTGGGCCGAGACACCACCTCCTCGGCAAACCAGTTTGCAGAATGTCTTTAGACGGGAAACTCCCCAAAGCCGTTAACACGCGACAGGAATAGTCCTACTCGCTCGGAGGACGGCTCCGAGCCGGCCCCCTGGGAGGTGGGACTCTTGGGGGCCGCTTTTCGTGCCGGCACTCGACACCACCCGCTCTAACGGTTTAAGCGAGACGCCTCGATTCTAAAAGATGAGACCGTTACTCGCGGAGCTGCGGAATCGGCACCTCGACGCCGATTACTCCCCGATCGAGGTCCAAATACGGTGACGCTTCGTCTACCGCGAGTTCGTCCTCCTCGAGCACCCCGTAGGTCTCGAGTTCTCGCTTCGGCAGGGATACCGTGACGCTGTTCCCTGCAGCATTCAATCGCCGACTGTCCGCGATTTGTCGCTTCATGGGAGGTGGGACTGCATCCTGTCATAACTCAGATTATCAGATAAACATTGCCGCGAGTAACTACACAGTCCATTACTCGAATCGTTATTCTCGCCTTACATATCCGTCAGCGTCGCATCCGCGCGATTAACCGAGGCCCTCGGCCTCGGCTGTGGTCGTATGACCGGACAACCCCACCCCCGCATCCGGGGGGACGATCGACGAATCGAACACGACGAATATATCCTCGCGGCCGAGGAGGTGCTCGACGACCGTGCGGCGACGTAGCCTCGCCACGGTCGGCCTCGTCGCCCTCCTCCTCGTCTCTGCCGTCGCTCCTGCCGCAATGGCGCAGGTCAACGACGGAAGCGAATACACACAGGGCGCCCGCCTCGAGGCCGACGTAACGAAAGACGTTCACCAACTCTCCTGGTCGTCGCCGCTCACCTACGAAGCCGACGACGGCACCACATCGAAACTCCCCGGAGTTCTCAACGACTCCGCGAACAACACCTTCGAGTACCAAGCCACCGACCTCGAGGCCGCTGCACTCGGCGAGTTCCCGCGTAAGGACTCCGAATCGAACAACTCCGCGAGTGGCCTCGACGCGACCGAGTGGTCGACCTCCGGTGCCTCGGTGAGCAACTCCGAGCCGGCCGCCGGCGTTGAGGCTATCGACGTGAGTGCCTCCGCTGCTGGCGACCAGGCGACCTACTCGAATTTCTCGGTGAGTTCCGACGAGCCGAACCGCTACCTGCAGCTCGTTCTCGACGTGAACTCCCTCGGGAGCGGCACCGAGGTTCAAATCGAGGTCGTCGACGCTGACGGAGACCACAAAACGGCCCGTATCAACGGCTCGGCCTCGATGGCCGAAGACGTGATCGCCACCGGCACCGGCGAGGGCTACGTCTACCAGCGTCAACTCGGAGAGATGGCGACGAACACCGCCGGCGACGGCACTTTCGACAACATCGAGAAGGTCCGAATCCAGTTCGTCGGTGGCACGGCCGACCTCACCATCACCGGCATGAACGTCGAGAAGATGTCGACGTGGTCGTTCGGTGAGCGGAAGGTCGACACCGACTCCGACGACGACCTCGAGACCGAAACCGTCACCGAGCACAAAGAGACCGGCACAATCGCGGTCCACGACCTCTCGACGCTCGGTGACGCCTTTGGTGACGGTGCTATTCACGACCTCACCATGCCCGTGAAGTTCCGCACCTCGGACCTCGGCTCCTCCGACGCGAAGGTGAACTTCACCGCCGCCGATGGCTACCCGTCGTTCTCCGATCGCGTCGACCTCTACTACCGGCTTGAACTACCGAGCGCGTACGACCTCAGCTACGCGAACGCGAAATTCGTCGCCGAGACCGAACTCCCCTCGAACCGCTACCTCGCTGTCGAGTACGCTGAGGGCGTCTCCGACACCGAGTTCGGTGATATCTCTTCGTGGTCCGACGAGACCTCGAAGTTCGACAACGAAGGCGACGAGGTCTCGCTCGACACCACCATCCAGCCCGGCCAAAAGATCGCGATCCACGCGAAGTATCTCGTCACCGGCGACGAGAAAAGCGCTATCGAGTCTGCCGGCGTGGTCGGCGGGCCGATTGGCGACACCGGAGGCGGAGGCATCGAGAACCTGCCGGTTATCGGCGTCATCGTCACCGCCCTCGCAGGCGTGATTGGGCGCCTCAAAGGGTTCTTCTAACGGAGGATCAATATGGCAACAACACCCGGCCCACCAATCGAGGACCTACAAGAGATTGCGGATAGCAACGTCTCGAGAGTCCTCTTCGCGGCGTTCATCTACCCGGTGCTGCAGTTCGCGGCGAAGAGTTCCGAACTCATCGCGACGCTGTTCGACACCGTGATCGTCCCTGCGACCGCCTTTATCGACGGTCTCGGGCAACTCATCTTAGCGATCGTCGTCGGTGCGGCCGATATTATCGACGCCGGTTCGGGAGCCGCCGCCGAGTCGTTCCTCGTCGGTGTGTGGGGTGCCCTCGGTCCGCTCTCCTATCCCGTCGCTATCGCGTCGGTCCTCGGAGGGGCCTACCTCATGCTCCAATACTTCCAGACACCGGAGACGAGCGACTCCGTCATCGGTCTGTTCAGCGGTACCGACCTGCCAGGACCATTCGGCGCCGAGGAGGCGGACGAAGATTGATGATCAACGCGCCGATCTCGAGCGACACTCGCCGGAGGTGTGAGCCATGAGCGGTTCGAGACCCTTCGTCGAGGGTGCTCAACTCCAAGCCGAACGTCTCGCGAGTGCCGCACTCGGGTTCATCGGCGCGCAGTATGCCGCCGGCTTCGCGGGCGCTCTCTCGGGGTTCTTCGAGTTCCTCATGAGTCCCCTCGTCGCAAGCCGAAACGCGTGGGCAGTTGTCGCAACCGGCATCACTCGCGGCCCTCTTGAAGCGGTTCGTACCGCCTACGAGCCGCTTCAACAGACCATCGCGAACCTCGGCATCCTCGGCTACGTCGCGGGCGTCGCGTTCGTCCTCACGCTCGGAATGATCGTGGTCTACGGGAGGGATTTGCTTGGCTAAAACACTCCCCAAGAGTATCCAGCGACTCGCTCGCTACGCGGATACTCTCATCACGTTCGCGAGCAATCCCGCCCGATTCATTCGGAAACGAGTTCTCTCGTTCATCGTCGGTGTGGTCGCGGCCCTCGCCAACGCCACCGGAGCAATCGGCCGCGATGCTCTCGGCAGCGTCGAAACCGCATGGAGAGACGCCAGCGAGCCGATTCGCGAATCCATCGGCGGAGTCGTCTATCCGATAATCGACGGCTGGATAGCTCTGAACGTCGGTATCGCGAATATCGCGACCGACGTTCTCGGCCCGCTCGCCCCGATCGCGGTGGTCGCGGTGGTCGTTGTCCAACTGGCGCTATTCATTCGAGCGATTCCGCCGGCTCTTGTCGCCGCGAGCGACGCTCTCGGGGCCGTTCCCGTCATCGGGTCGCTCCTCGACGCCCTGGCCAGCTTCGCGATAAAATACATCGAAGGTAACGACTTATGACCAAAATTACGCTCCAAGAGGTGATTCGCCATCCCGCGACCGTCGCCTCGAGCATCGTCGCCGTCGTCGGAGGACTCCTGAATCTCCCTCTCCTGAACGCCCTCGTCGCCGTGGCGTGGGCACAGGCTGGGAGCCTCTTCACCGTCCTCTCGATTGGCGGCTTCACGCTCGGCCCACGAGTCGCATTCATACCGGAGGAGCCGCTCACCATCCTCGCGATTGGTGCCGGCCTCCTCTACGGCGCAAAGCGCCTCTACGGAGTGTACCAGAACTTCGAGACACGACTATGATCGACAGAACCGACTCCACGAATCGACCCCTCTCGCGAGGTGAACTATGCCATTCGGCGTGACGGTCGACACCGTCCTCGAGGTCGTTGGGGGTAACCTCTTCCTACTCATCGGCCTCGCGGCGCTGTTCCTGGTCGTCTACTGGTACGTCGACGAACGTGGCGGAGAGGACCAGTCGGCCGCCGCTACCGTCGAGCGCGTCGGCGAGCGTGCCGACGACTTTTTCGGCGGTATGATCGGCGCGACCGGGTCGCTCCTCACCGTCTTCGCTACCATCGGCGCCACCATCGGCCGTGAAATCCTCATGACCGGCTCGATGCTCAACACCGTCGTTGACGCGCCCGTGCTCGTCGGTCACCTTATCGCCGGTGCGCTCGCCTACGGTGGTCTCCGGGGCTACTTCCCGATCAACGCGGCCGGCTTCGGGTGGGCGTTCCTCATCCTCACCATCCTCGTCCTCTGGGCGCGCTATTCCGGAGGTGAGGCGACCGCATGACCACCGTTCAAACCGAGGAGCCGCTGGCCGAAGAGACCCACGAGCACGTCGATATGCTCGGTCGCGACCTCGGCGTTCGTGACGTGCTCCGTGACCCCGATACTCGAGGGCTAGTCTTCGCTCCGATCATGGCCTTCGTGATCGCCGGTGTGATGGCACTCGCGACGATGCAGTCGGGAGTCTCGACAGGGGGCACGCTCATCGGAGTCGCCACCGTCGCGACCGCTACGATGCTCGGCGTTAAGTGGGCTGACGAGGCGCTCTGCGTCCTCCGTTCGGGCCACACTTGCCACACCTGCAGTTCCGAGGCCGAGCGGTGGGAGGTGAGCGAGTAGATGCCGGTCGAGCGTCGCGACCGCATTCGTGCCTACGATGTTTACGCCCTCGTTGGCGCCGTCCTCTTCGGCCTCGGAGCTATCGCCCTCGTGCTCGCCATCACCTTCGGTGGAGTGGTCACCATCGCCGTCGCGGCGCTCCCGGTCAGCCTCGGTTCCGGCCTCGCGCTCCGGCTCGCCTCCGGGTGGCGACCCCGTGATCGCTCCCTCGACCGAACCGTTCCCGAAGAGGTGAGTGAGTAGTGCTCCGCACCGAGCCGACTAACGAGATTCGCGGGATGCCCTCGCGAAGCACTCTGATAAGGACCCACGTCTTCGGTGCCCTATCACTACTCTGTGCCGTCTCGACAGCGTTCTCGACGACGAGTACCGGACTCTTCGCGACCCTCTCGGTCGGGTCCCTCGTAGCCGCTATTATCGCAGTTCCTGGCGGCGTCGAACTTCTCGCACGGGAGGTGCGTCGATAGATGCAGCGTCGAGCGTTCACCATCCTCGTTGGAGTCCTCCTGGTTATGAGCCTCGCCGCTCCGCTCGCGGCGACTGTCGGCGCGCAATCGAGTTCCTCGAGCGAACTCACCGTCGACGAACTCGCCCGTGACGGGACTCACTACAAGAAGCCGAGTGCCCGGATTGCGAACGGTCACGTCTTTTGGCTCACTCACACCCCGGCATCCGAGCCGTGGAGAGACGAGAAGGACCTTCTCGACACTAACACCGTCCGCTCCGACGAACTCTATCTGAACTCGATTCGGACCTCGTCGGAGGCCAAGACCGTCACGGTCAAAATCGCGTTTTGGGAGCGTCAAACGCGCACCGTCGAGACCCAGAACGGCACTACTACGGAGACTGTCGCCGCGAACGTCTCGGTCGTCTCCCGAGAGGTACAACTCGGTAAGGGTTGGCCGACGGCGACGATCGACCTCCCCGAACACCAGGAGCCGGTTCAAATGACTATGTGGTTCGAGTCCGCTCCCGAAGAGGCTCGTTGGACGCTCGTTCACCACTCCTCGCCCTACTCGCAAAGTGCGAACATCAACGACCAGGGAGACTACCTCACGAGTGCCGCGAAGGACTTTATTGCACCGACGCTCGTCGGAGCCTTCGCAATCGGTTGGGTCGTCAAACGCGCCCTCGAGCGCGCCGGCGTCGGCCCCATGTGGGGATACGCCCCCTGGATCATGCTCCTCTCCATTGGAGGCGGCTTTACCGTCTTCTCGCTGTTCGGGAGTCTCGCCGCCGTCTTCGTCGAACTCCCGCACATTATCGCCGGCTTTGTCGTCGGCGTGATCGGCGTGGTCGTCCTCGAGACCTACGAGGTCGGCGTCGCGGATGCTCGCTTCATTCAGCCCGAACCCGAGGCGGCGCGAAACGCCTCCGGCGAGCACGCCGTCGACGCCCGAAAGGCGAGGGAGCGGTCCGAGCGAATTATCAAGACCCCCGACGAGGAGGTCGCGATCGTCCGCAAGGGCCTCGTCCCGTTCCTCGCTCGCGTCTTCGGTTCGACCGCGACGCTCGAAGGCCACGAGCATCTCGACACCCGAATCGAATACACGCAGGGAGAGGCCGACGAACTCTACGTGGTCTCTCCGAACGCCGAGGACGTGCTCGAGTACGAGGCCGAGAGCTTCGAGTGGTCCGCGAACCCCCTCATCGTCATCGGAGCCGCGCTCGTCGCCGGCGTCGGACTGAACCACTATCTCGGCCAACTCGCCGGCGTCGCCGGCGCACTCGGGACGTTCGCCCTCGGCGCCATCCTCTACCTCGAGGCCACCGATGGCTACGCTCACGTCGACCCCGCGCCCGCGCACCTCCGCTCGGCGTGGGTCTCCTCGATGTACCTGCAGAAAGAGGCCGACGAGGCCGAAACGCTGCAGGAGTCCCGACGGAAGCGCGTCGAGGAGAAGGCGAAGAACCAGAAAGACGTCGAGGAGGCTCTCGAAGAGCAAGACCAAACGCTCATCGAGGCTATGCACTCGACCGGCGGTGCCGATCGGATGGATCGCGACCGCGACCCAGCCGAAGAGAGTGCCTTTGAGTTCGGCCCGGATGGCGACCCCTCGAACGGGCACCGGGAGGTGGAGGATGAGTCGTAGCGTTCGCGACGAGTCCGACGCCACCGAGTTCGTCCGGCCCGCTCTCGTCCGACTCAAACTCGACCTCGAGCAACTCGAAACCGAACTCTACGACGGCTTCGGCCGCCGTCGAGACGTACTCGACTGGATGCAACGGCTTTGCGTGCGGACGCTCGGCCGGACGCGCCAGGAGTTCATCGAGGGCCTCGGTCGACAGTTCCGAGGTCGTGTCGACGACCGACGCGAGCGAGTGCTCCTCTCGGCGCTCCTCGTCCCGGCCGCTCGCGAGCGAGACCTCGACGCAGAGGTCGTCAAGGAACTCCGCGAGCGGCTCAACGCGACCGTTCTCGCGCCCGCCTACCACCGAGCGCTCCGGCACCTACGGAAAGACGCCGGCGAATACATCGACTCCGCGCAGGAGTCGACCGCCTCCGGCCACGACCCCCAGGTACAACGCTATATCGCGATGCGTCCGGCCGTCGACGAACTCGACGACAATCAGTCGAACGTGCTCGAGACCGTCCTCGATGGCTTCGACGAGCCGGCGGATATCCTCGAATGGGGTCGTGACCTCGAACTCGCTACTCACGGTGAGATTCCCGACGACTTCACACGCCGCTGTTACGTCGAGCAATCGACTCGCAGGATGCTCCTAAGCGGCGCTCGCGCCGACGAGCGCGCTCGCGAATTATTCGCGGCCACGTACCTCATGCCCGCGTTCAATCGCGGCGTGCGCGACCTCGTTGGCCGCGCAGGCGAACAGCCCGACGACAGTTCCGACCCCACCACGGGGGCACATCTATGAGTCTCAAACAGAACGAACTCAACCCAGAACAGTTCCATACCGACACCTTCGACACGACAGAACAGGCGACCGGACGAGGAGACCGATGGAGCGACGCCCGCTCGATGCGCCAAGAGTTCGGCCTCGCTCCCTACGATGCCGACGGCTTCGAGTATCCCAACGTCGTGCCGAACGCCCTCGAACACACTTGGGACGCTGGTCCGAACCAAGACGCCGGCGGCACCGACTTTCTCGCGACCGGCAAGCCGGGGTGTGGGAAATCGACCTTCGGACTCAACTGGGCTATTCGACTCCTCGAGGTCAACGAGGAGAAAGTCGTGTGGCGCGGCTCGACGAGCCGCTCAGAGTGGCTACCGCTCGCTCCCTGGGCTACCGTCCTCCTCCCGAAAGGCGTCAACGTGAGCGCCGAACTCGTCCCCAAGAACCCCGCCGACGAGCCGGTGAGCGTCGATATCGAGAACATGGTTCGCGAGGTGAAACGCTACGAGGACCCTGTTCACCTGAACCGACAGCTCCTCGAGCCGGCACAGTTCCACGTCGTCTATCCCGACCCCAGGATGAAGGGGTGCCAATGGGTCTACGAAGAGGCGCCCGAACGAACCTACGAGGCGCCCGGCGACGATCGCGGCCTCTTCGACCGCGAGGACCCACTCAACCATTGGTGGTTCGCGTACATCCTCGCTCGCGTCGAGAAAGGCCCGAACGACTTTCTCTCGCTCATCCTCGACGAAATCGGCGATATCGCTCCCGAGGCCGCGCGGAGCGATAAGTACGGGACCTACCAGAAGGTCGAACTCCTGCGCGACGCCTTCGTCGACGCTCGGAAATACGGCCTCTCTCTGTTCGCGTTCGGTCACGCCGAGCGGGATATCCACAACCTCCTCCGTCACAAAATCCGGTGGCGCATCGCGATGAACGGCGCCGCGAACCCTACCTCGAAAGGCGACGTGATCGGGATGGACTCCGTCCCGATGAACATCGAGGTGACCTCTCGGTACGATATCGGTGAGGCGCTCATGTTCACCGAACAGAACTACGAGCGAAAGGTCCGGTGGGACGATATCCCGGCCCCACACGACCGAACCCTCTCGGTCGACCTCGAGGTGAGAGAATGAACGAGCAAATCGAAAATACCGACCCCTCGCTGAACGGCCGTATCAACTCGCGAGCCGAGCGCTCACAGTCGACGTTACCCGCGCGCGTATTAACTGGCGACAGGGGTCCCCCCCGGAGGTGGTGGCGGTGAGGAACTTCATCGCCGACGGTGAACGAGCGATGAGCGTGTTCATCGCCGTCCTCCTGGTCGCGAGTCTCGCCGGCCCCTTCGTCTCGGTCGGTGCCGCTGTTCCGAGCGGCATGGTCACCGTCCCAGACGCGAACGTCTCCGAGGACGTTCCCGTTGGTTCCGACCCCGAAATCAACGCGAGCCGCCTCGAGGGCAACGTGATGGCGAGCGAGCACGGCGAGTCGCTTCAAGTGGTGGTAACCACGCCCGACCGTGCGAGCGACTATCTCGAGAACGGCAGCGTCGCCGGTTCGAGCGGGAGCCTCGCGCTCGTCCTCAAAGACGACACGCACTCGGAAGGTCGGCGCGTCGCTATCGGCGCCGAGGCTGTCCGCGAGGCGCTCGGCTACACGCCGCAGCGAGTCTACGGGACTCACGAGGATGGCTCAAAGTGGTCGCGAGCCGTTGAGTACGAGGCCGGAATGTTGGTGTTTCACGTTCCACACTTCTCGAGCAATACCATCACCTTCTCCGGTGAGGTGTCGATATCGGGGATGCACGCTGACGGATCGACAGTCACCTACGACCTGGCCGACGTTGACACGACAACGGACCCGAACATCACTCTGACGGGCGCACTCGCGACGGAGACGGAGACGGAGTCGAAAACACTCTCTCCAGACAATACTCTCTCCACCTCGCTCGCCGGGAACGCCGAACCACTCGGTCCCGACGGATCTGGCGACCCCGAGGTGACGATCACTCCCAAAACCACGGTTCTCGACGTGAATCCATCCGGAGATAGTTATTCGCTCTCTGATTCGGAATTGCCTGATAGAGAGTTGAATACGATTGTCGCCGCGGGCATGACGGAAGGGAGTTACGGGGACGGAACGCGGACTTTCACCGTCGAGATAACCGTCGACGGGACCGTCGTCGGAAGCAAAGATTTCTCCATGGATTCGGGGACTCCGTGGGAATACAAGGTCGATGGCTTAGCGATTTCCAGTCCGTCCTCGGCGACGATGACAATTACCTCGGGGACGGCAGACGCCCATCTTGAGGACGATGACGAGTTCCACGACGCATACACGCAACAGAACGCAGATGGGAGCGGATCAATATCTGCCGATACGGGGCAAAGCGTGTCGTTCGACACGTCTACGGGTCAGTCTGTCACAAAACAGATGGACCTCTCGACGGCCACGTCGAGCCTCAGCGTCTCCTCAAACGGCGGTGATTATGACCTCTCGGTGAGTTACACGGAGCGCACCGAAACCGTCGATCCGTCGGTCTCTGTCAACGGCGAGGTTCAGGCATCATTCTCGGGCGTCCTCGCAGACGGGTCGACAGCGAACTTCACCGGGAACAATTCGGTCCTCCAGTCGGGGACGAACACGGTGAACGTGAGCGTGGGCGATGGCTCACTATCGGGAGATGCACCGACACCATCGGTTGATCTCAACTACACTCATGACGCTCAGGACAAACAGTCCGTGAACTTCACCGCGAACAAGTGGTCAGAAAGCTATAACGTCTCAAAGACATTCGCCAGCGACCGCTCCTCTGCGAATCTCACTATCCCGTTCGCCGGTGAGGTGGTTGGAATCGAGAATATCGAAAAGCGGGTGAATGGCGGCACATGGTCGACAGTCTCTCAAGACTCCTATTCGCTCAAGGGTACAAAACTCACAGTCGATATCGGCCCGGTGAACGGAGGCGACACCGTCGAAGTGCGAACGACCGGGCGCCGAGTGAACGTGATCGGCGGCTCGATCACCGTCACCGAGCCGACGGTGAAAGGCGACCGACTCGACACCAAAATTCGACTCGACTCCTGGTCAACCGACTCGCATATCTCGGTCGGGGCGACGCCCGACGCTCGGCGCGTTCACTACGCCTATCAGGAGTCATGGTCGAACGCCGATCCTTACTCGAAGATCACCGCCGACGGCTACAACTACGTCTATCTCCCTGCCGCCGAAAGCGGTGGTGAGGCGAGAATCTCGACGATTCCCGTCTCGGTTAATCCGACGAGTGGTGAGGTCCGTCTCTCTGTCAACGAGCCGCGCACCGAAGAGCCACAGTTTAGCGTGCGCCCCGGCGACCAGGAGGGCGACACCGTCGAATACACCTACATTACCGCGTCCGACGGGACTCACTACGTCCTCAAATCGAAAACGAACGACGTTGTGCGTGCCGACGGCACGGCTAACTCCCCGCTCACTCTCGAAGACGACGACTCCGCCGAGACACTCGTCTTCTTGAAAGACACCGTCTCGAGTGATAGCGGTCCCGTCGGTCCCGTCGACGTGGGGGGCGACTCCGGCGACCCCCTCTCGTCTCCGACCGTGGTCGTGATGGCGTGGGGACTCCTCACCGCCGGGTTCTACGTGATGCATCGACGCATCGGCGGCCCGTCGGGACTCCGCATCCCGTTCGTCGGCGCGGTACCGTTCCCCGGTGGCGTGATAACGGCCGTCGGGAGCGTCGGCTCGGGTCTCCTCATCCTCGAGTTCTACTCGGGGCGCGTCTCGAAGGCGCTCGCGGGAGTGATCGAGTCGATCGGCCCGATTGCCGGTATCGCGGCCGTCGGCATCGCCGTCTGGTGGGCCTACAACCAGTTCCGAGGTCGGCCGGTGGTGATCAACAGCAAATGAGTCTCGTGCTTGAACTCCTCGAGGCGCTCGGCGTCGGCGGCTCGCTCATGGTCGCGGCCGTGCTCATCGTCGCCGCAATCTACTTGCGGAAGGGAGCCGGCGTCGCCACGACCGCCGCGACCCTGGCCGCCTCCGGGGCTACCTACGTCGTGGTCTCCCTGGTCGGCCTCGCCGTCGCGATCGCGCTCGGATGGCTCGAACCGAATCCCGACCCCTTCGTCGCCTTCGTGCAGGATATCTTCGAGGCCGGCCTCGATATCGGTGCCGAACTCGTCGAGTCACAGCTCTGACCGGCCGCTTCTTTCGTCTCGCTCTAGCTTCCGGTAATTCGTTATCAGGCGGCTTCCGATTAGAGTGCGAAGCCGGTCACGTTCCCGAACCTCCGTAGCCCTTCACTTCGAAGTAGGTGGCAAGGTGGGCAGCTAGCGCGACCGCCCCCATCATCAACTCCCACGTCAGCGGGATTCCGAAGTCGTAGAATCCGTACCACGACACAACGTAGAGCAGGCTGAGGCCCCACGCGACGGCCACCAGTGCGATTATCGTCCACTCCTGCCGTCCGAGCGAGTTGCTCGTCATGGCCGAGTTACACCCATTACTGGCCCCACTCCTCGAGAGTCGTAGCGTCCCCCGGAGGCTCACCGCCGAGCGCCTCGCGAACCTCGTCGTAGCTCTCGGGGTCGCGGCCGAATCGCTCCCGAAACTCGCGGCGGTGCTTACCCGCGTGCTGTCCGATACCTCGCCGACCAACCTCCTCGCCGCAGACTGTGCACTCGACGGTATCAGCCACGGTCGCCACCTCCGAGATTCCACAGGTCGCAGTTACGCATCGTTTGCCTCCCACACTTCCTGTGCCTTCTCGTCGACATCTTCGACGAGTGGTTTGATCGTATCCCAGTCGGTGCCGTGGGCGCGCATACAGAGATCGAGGTCGTTGTCCTCGAGGTAGTAGTCGACGAGGGTGCAGAACTCCAGACTCGTCTCGTCGCCGACGACGTCCACGATGACGTCGTACAGCTCTGACTCGTCGAGGAGCATCGAAGCGTTAGCTCCGACCATCGTCACCACCTCCGTCTTGTCTCACTTTTCGATAAGCTGCCCTCGCGGCTTCTCGATACGACCCATACCGACCGTGGATCATCCACTGAGCTCTCTCGAAGGCGACGCCAGCGGCTATTCCACCGAGTAAAACGCCGACATACCCGATGGATGTACTCAGGCCGAGCGAAATTAAGACCGCGGCTGCCGACAGCATGAATGCCTGATCTGTCAGCCCCTGCGTCCTCTTCTCTCCCGATACCGTCCTATCTTCCGGGACGGGGACGGAGAGTTCTTCCTGGTCACTCCCAGTCATGGTTCACCACCTTGGCCGGAACACACCCAGCTCCCGCTCATCAGTCCGAAGCCTCCCGGCCGACTATCGTCTCGCGTTCGAGCGGGACGTAGGGCGTGTGCAGTTCCTCGAGCACGTCGGTCGCGAGGCCGCCCGCGACGCGCCGCTTATTTTCGAGGTCGAGAAGGTAGTGCTTGATAGCTACGTCGATCGCTCCCGCCTTCGTCGACTCTCCCGTTTTCTGCATGAGCCGGCGTAGTCGGTCCTCCCGTTCATCGTCCATTCTTATACGCATACCTCGATATTGCACACACGGATACCTAGTCGTTTCCCTGAGGTTCCTCAACGGGACTCTGTTTATAAGGTGGTTCGAGAGAGCCGCGAGCCTCCGGCGTGATCGGCGCGGAGACCGCCTCGATTTGCACACTTTGTTTCTGTTTTCTGATATGAGCGGCCGGCGTTTCGTCGGAGTTCGTGTGCAAAACCAGAGGTGCCGGATTTGTCGACGCGCGACCCCGTGTGGTTCCGTAGAAACCGCCGATCGAGGGATAACCGAACCTACTCCATCAAGTCCAGCGTGACTTGCTTCGTCGGACCACCGATCTCGTCTTGCCTCTCCTCGAATTGCTCAATCGAGAGAGAACCAGATCGGAGCGTCCGGATACGCTCTTGGTCTTGATCGCTCAACCCGCCCTCGTAGACGGCGTCCTTGAGGTAGTATCCGATTGCCTCTCCGAGATACGGCGGTACGGCGTTCCCGATCTGCTTCCGGATGGAGACCAACCCACCGACGAACTCGTACCAGTCGGGGAACGTCTGTAGACGCGCACCCTCGCGTGGCGTGAGACCGCGGTCTTGGAACGGGTGGATGCAGCGCGCGCTCGAGGGCTTCGACATGTTCGACGTGATTGCGACGGCAGGCTTCTTCGAATCGAGACGGGAGTACGAGTTGTGGTATCCAGAAGACGGCTGTAGCCCCTCGGGAATCTCCGTTCGGTTTCCGCCGTCGGAGATATGCGAAATCATCTCGACCATGTCGTCGGTGTGATTCGCTGCTTGGTGAATCGTCAGTTCATCGTTGTCGCCACGGAGGTCTCGCTGTAGAACCGTCTGTGGTGGTTGATCGTATTCCGTGACTTCCTCACCAGGACCGACCTCGGGAAGATCGCCGATCCCATCCATCACGCCCGGCGTCTCTACCGGGTCGAGTTCGTAGCCTTCGATGGAGTGAGCCGGCGGCTCGTCTCGAAAGGCGAGGACAATGAGACGTCGTCGGTGTTGGGGAACACCGAAATCGGAGGCCGTGACGACGTTCGGGACGACCTCGTACCCGATATTGTCGAACGATTCCTTCACCGCCTCGAAGAACTCGCCATCAGCGGTGTTCTCCATTCCGCGTACGTTCTCGAACACCGCCGCTTTCGGCTGCAACTCATCGACCCACTCGATGAAGTAGGTGAAGAGATGGTTCCGGTCGTCGGAGCCGTCCGGACTCACTACCTCGGAGAACCCTTGGCACGGCGGACCACCGGCGACGAGGTCGATAGACGCACCGTCGACCAACTCCGGGATTTCACTCTGGTCGACTTCTCGGATATCGCCCGTTATCTCCTCAGCCTCGAAGTCCGCTCGGTTCTTGGCGAACGATTCCCGAGCGTCTTCATCGACCTCGACCGCGTGAACTGCCTCGAATCCGGCATTTTCGAGGCCTAAAGAGAGCCCTCCGGCACCTGCGAATAGATCGACATACTTCAGCGTCTGAGCACTCATCGACTGTCTCTACTTTTGCCTAGATCGCATTTAACCATTCGCACTCTCGAAACAGAAACACCAATGATCGAATTCCCGATCGAAATCGGAGTCAAACAACGGGAGCACGGAGTAGAGCGCTCAGTCAACATTCTCGACGAAGACGCCTCCGAGGAGTTCGTCGACACACAGGACTGGCGACTCAAGAAGATACAAATCCGCGGAGACCTCCGAGAAAGCTTAGATATCGATTCGATTCCAGAGAGCAAGCGAGTCGGTCATATCCAAGTGACTCCTGAGACCCTCGAGTGGGAGTTCGTCGATGAAACGGATTCGTAATCACGCCCGACCAGAGTGCGCCCGCGTGCGACTCCGACTTCGATCACTCCCCAACATTCAATTCATCTCTCCGCTAGCGGTGCTCTGTATGAGTTATCTCGGAGACGTCGCCGAATGTCGGTCCCCAGTTGCATTCTCTTCCTACATCTCTCACGGAGGATCACGGTCATGACCTCCGCTCAAGCTGACGAGGAGCAAGTTATCGACGAGTTCCTCTCCGAGTACTTTCCGGAGCGATACGAGGACGAAGGACAGACACACCTCGGCCGGACCGAGGACACTCTCTCCGATCGAGAGCTGGAGGAGATCGAATCGATGGTCGAGCGAGTCGGAGACGAGTTCAGTATCTCGAAAGGCGCTCTCGGGGTCGCAATCGACTTCCTCATGGTGGCTGAACAGCTGTCTCGGACGGACGACCGAGTGACCGGATTCCGCGAGGACATCGATCGAAGCCTCCTCTTCGAGTGGTACGAAAACGACGCGAAAACGTCACTCACGCTGCTGTACGAGGGGACAGGATACTCTATCCGATCAGTCCACAACGACGTGATCGATCTCTTCCGCGAGGATCTCAAGCGGACGAACTTCCCGAGTTCGCCGGGGCACCACACCGGCGAGTGGGAGCGATACGACGACCTCCTCGAGTCGGCGTTTCGGTTGAGTAGCGCCGGACGGTACGAGGCCGCACAGCGCATCTTCGACATGGGCCTCGACCGCCTCGCCGCTCGGTCGTTCGAGACGCGCGACCCGCCATTTTCGGAGCCGCTGAAAGAGGTTCTGTTGAACTACGAGCGGAGTCACAAGGACGAGGAAGGCGGGATGACCTACCAAGCGCTCGCCTACGGCTACGTCCGCACGGAGTGGTCACACCTCTCCTTCCGGGCGAGTAAGGTTCGAACCGGCTCGTCTCGGCAGCACCGATACGGCGATATCGATGGCTACTACGGCCCCGATCTGATGCTCTCCGTCGAGGTGAAGGACCTGATCATCGACTCCTCGAACGTCGATAGCGAACTCGGATCGATGATGGAACTGGCACGGGAGACGAACGTCGTCGTCATCGCGATGTGTAAGGAAGTCGGCGAGGAGGCTGCCGAGCAATTGGACGACGCCGGTGTTGAGGTGATCGACGACAACGATATCGAACAGGAGTTAGATCGGTGGGACTACCACAAGCAGAACCGCGCCGTGCAGGGAATGATTCACTTCATGGGGAACATCGAGGAGGACCCGGCAGCGGTTCAGCGGTTGCTTCGGTTTATCGAGGACGTTGACCCGGAGAATTCGGTGCTGGCTCACTTGGAAAATTAAGCAGAAGAAATGTCTTTTTGTTGTCGGCAATCTCTTACCTAATGGTTTGTTTTGGTGACCTGTTATGGAAAATCCAGTTATCGCTAATCCCTACGATTTTGGAAGTCCTATTCAAGATGAAGAGAAATTCGCTGACAGAGAGGAAGAGCGAGAAAAAATTCGAGAATATCTTAGCTTATCTGACACTAACGATCCGTCGTATATCGGTCGGAATTAGCATAAGCGACGCACAGACTTAACACTCGCCAACAGCAATCACAACTGTGTCAAACGAGCATCAGCACCCAAAGGAACAGCAGCTTTCGGAGTTTATTCGTACACTCCCAGCAGCCGTTATCGTGACGGGAGGTGCTGTCTTCTCGGTCAGTCTGTTGTTCGTCCCACTTTTGAATTCATTTGGGATACTCGCTATGCTTGCGTCAGTCGTTGGGGAGACCTCATACCTCCCCTATCAGTTCACTGCGTGGGTGATGCTAACTCTATACCTTATTCCAGAGAGCTTCAAATCTGGGGATGACAACGAGAGCCATGATGATGCGCCCGGTGACGAAACCAGACTTCCTCCAATAAATGAACTCAACCGGGAAATTATCCTCAAAAGGTTGCGGGACTCGGCGAACGAAATCTTCGAAGCAATCGCCAAAATGGCTCATATCTGGTTGCTCATCTCTGTCGCAGCGGTTACTTCCGCATACGCTACAAACCACGGACTTCCGTACTTTGGGATTCTGATTGCTGTACTCCTACCAATCGTAGAAACGAAATTATCCAGTACTGAGTTCTGGGTTCTGAGTCCTTCAACAGTACTCACGTTCCCGATGTTCTTGATCCTGATTCCAGTCACAATCTTCACAGTCATGGTAGCAGCACTTGGAGGGCTCATCATATCACTCTCACAGACACTCCAAGTTATCGTTAGCTGGGGGCTGAAACGGCTAATTCGAGTTTTCAACACGGTGAATATTTCGACACCAGTCTTCGAGGCGTTCGAGAAGTCCTTTATTCAGAGTCAACGTCGCTGACCGTCCCACACCACCATTCACTGAAGAATACTCCGAAACACGTTCCAAAGGCGCCAGCAGCGGCTATTATACTCTGCACTTCCGGAGCGTTGGTTGATCGCAGGAGCAAGAACAATACACCGGCTCCGAGAAAACCGGGGTACGCAATATGCTTCTCGTGATAGAGCTTCACGAGTTGAACTCTTGGGGGGCCCTGATCGCGCTCATAGTCCCAGTTCTGACGGACCCATTCCTCTGAGTATTTGTCCGGATTATCATCGGACATTTTCTATCCAAACCCTGCCCACCATCCCGGCCTTACTTTATCCGGAGGCCTCGTCGCCGGCATCGGCCGCTGTAACTCCGCATCAACTTCCCCGTCCAGATACAGCTCTCCCCACGTCGTAATCTCGTAGTGGTTGTCCAGAGCGCCTCGCTCGTACACGTCGACGAAGCCCGCCTCCACCAACACCCAGCACCGCCGCTCGATCCACCGCCGCTTGTTCTGCATCCCTGCCTCAAGGGCGATCTCCCACGCGCTCGCTCGGGAAGTGTCGGAAAGGTGTTCGAGGATACGATCATCGAACTGCTGCATCCAGTGTCCCCATTTTCGAATCGGCATATTAGGCGCTCGCTGTACCTTCGCCATTCGACTTCTCTACTGTCTCTGCATCGAACTCCTCAGCGAGATACTTCTCACCCTGTTCAGTGATTTGATAAACTCCATTTCCGAGATTCACAAGAAAACCGTAGTCCGCGAGTTTGATGCAACGCTGATTGATGTGGGTTCGGCTGAACCGCATTCGATCATCTTTCGACATAGCGGAAGGAGTAGTCGGGCCCTCCTCAGACAGATATTCAAGGATACGGTCGTCGGCACCGACCATCCAATCCGCACTCAGCCTCATAAGGGGAATAACAACCTCTCGGCCTTTTTTAGTCCCGATTAGACGCCACTATTAATCTAAGCCATATACGAAAGAGTGAGTTAACTATACAACCTTGGAGATAACAGTAAGGTCTGCGGAACCGCCGCGAGATACAGTTGGCACTCCGAGATTGGTCGGTGACGCGGGCGGTGCTAGACCCACCACCCGCGTTACGGTTCCACGATCAGAACTATGATCGGAACCTCTGCGGGGGCTACGCCCCGCACGACCGACGAAGTACCGCGCTCCAATAGACCTGACGACGGCAGTTGCACCTTCTGCCGAGCTGACGCCGACGGCGTTGACGCCGCCCGCGAGGGCAATCCGCCAGTGTGTTCGAGCTGCGCGAAGATTCGCACCGACGGCGGACTCGTGGACTGTGGTTCCTGCCCATACCCGCTTACACCCGAGGTCGGTGTTGAACACGACGGCGAATTCTACCACCCCGAGTGTGCGCCGGACGCCGCCCTCGAGGATTGGGATGGCGAAATCGTCACCGACGGCGGCGTGACGAGCTACGAGACGGAACTCAAGGAGACGCACGACTGCGGGACGAACCTCGTCCGCGTCGACAGCGACGACCCGGAGAACACCCACGGCGCCGACGTGGTCGTCTGTCCCGCCTGCCTCGAAATCGTCCGCAAGGAGGGATCGGTGTGATCGACACGAATGAACTCTCCGACGAGGAGATCGAGGCCGTCGTCAACACCCGAATGTTCCAGAAGGCGCTCGCGTACCGGCGCCTCGCCGACGGCATCGAAGTCCTCGAGGACGAGGATCAGGTGTTCGAGTCGCTCGTTAACTCGATCACGAAGCAACACTCCTCCGTAACGACCGAGGCGTCGACGCGAGAGTTCTTCCGCCTGTTCCGCGAGGAGGTCGAGACGTTCACCGAGGCGCTGGCCGACGAGGACGACACCGAGAGCGACGCCAGCGATCTCCGTGATCTCGTCACGGACGAGGGAGGTGCGTCGCGGTGAGCGACGACCTCGAACCGCTCGACCCGCAGAAGGGCGTCGACATGTATCTCGACCACCGGCGCGGGAGCCTCCATCAGCGGACGATACAGGCCCATCACTACCGCCTCAAGCAGTTCACCGAGTGGCTCGACGAGGAGGGCATCACGAACCTCAACGACCTCTCCGGCCGAACCATCGAACGGTACTTCTCCGACCGTCGTCAGGACGGCGTGAAGGAAACGACGATCCGCGGGAACTCCTACACCTACCGGGCGTTCCTGAAGTACTGCGAAGCCATCGAGGCGGTGCCGAAGGACCTCCACGAGAAGGTGATGATTCCGGAACTCGACAAGCACCAACTCGCCCGGAATCACGACCTCCATCCCGACCGCGTCGAAGACCTCCTCGAGCACTACCGTCAGTTCGCCTACGCGAGCCGTGAGCACGTCATCCTCGAACTCCTGTTCCACATCGGATGTCGAGTCGGCGCACTCTACGGCGTCGACATCCGCGACTACCATCCCGACGAGCGATACGTAGAGTTCGTCCACCGCGGCCCCGCGACCCCGCTCAAGAACGACGTCCACGGGGAGCGGCCGGTCGCGCTCACCGAGGAGGTGGTCGACGTGATCGAGGACTACCGGCGCGTGAATCGGCCGGACGTGACCGACGACAACGGACGGAAGCCGCTGATCGCGACCAACTACGGTCGCATGAGCATCTCCGCGATGCGGTCGACCGTGTATCGGATGACTCGTCCGTGCGAGTACGGCGAGTGTCCGCACGACCGCGACCCGGAGACGTGCGAGGCGATGGAAGTCGGGCGAGCGTCGCGATGCCCGTCGAGTCGAGCGCCGCACGACGTGCGCGCGGCGGCGATCATGCGAATGCGGAGCCTCGATATCCCGCCAGAAGTCGTGTCGGCGCGAGTCAACGCGACGCGGGAAGTCATCGAGGACTACTACGACGAGCGGACGCCCCGCGAGCGGATGGAACAGCGTCGGGAAAAGGTGGAGGTGCTCCGATGAATCTCGTAGCGTCTAGTGGCGAGTTGCCCGCGGGGAGGGCGGACCTTCTCTCCGAACGACGCAACGTCGAGAGGCGTTACTGTCGGTTTACGAGAATCCACCCGACACTCCTGTCATCCCAAGCACTAACCCACGTCCGACACATCAATCGAGAACGATGTCGCGGACACTGACGTGTGACAGTTGCGGGTGCGAGAAGCGCTACGACGACGTCGCCGCCGCGCCCAGTTACTGTCCGCGGTGTGGCGAGCAGTGGGGACCGGCGTACAGCGAATCGGCGTAGCGCGGGCGTCGAGTCCTCACGGCGAGCAGTAGCCCGACAGCTCCTCGATGTCGAGCGCGGACCACTGCGTGTCAAGGTCGTCGAACGACTTCGAGAACACACTGAGGCCGATTGCCGAGGCGTGTTCGGCGAAGACATCGGCGGCGGCGATGGCCTCGGGCGAGTCGTCGTCGATAGGTCGAAGCCGGCCGGCGGCGACGACGCTCCGCCAGTCGTCGGGCGAGTGCCAGTCGTAGGCGACGAGCGAGACGGGGGCGGCATCTGTGGAGCGGGCGCGTTTCGTGCTCTGTCCGTCGAAGACGAACTGGAAGATACAGCGGCCGTCGGCGCTATCGTAGCCGAAGGAGAGCGGGAGACTATACGGGCGGTCACCGCCGAAGGACAGGACGCCGTGACCCTGGCGAGCGAGGAACTGAGACATCTGCTCCTCGGTCATCTCGGCGCGGCGCGAATCGGCAGACATGGCCTCTCGTCCGAGATTCGGCCTGAAAAAAGCCGTCTTTCGAGTCGGTGCCCGTGTCGAGATGAGCAGGGCTACCCGGACACGGTGACGTCGCCGCGCAGTCAGTCCATGTAGGCGAGTTCGAGTTCGGGATTCGTGGGCAGGTCACCGAGAATCTCGGCGATTTCCTCTTCGGTCACCTCAATCTCGTCGAGGCCGCCGTCGCTCTGGTTGAGCGAGAAGACGAAGTTTATCATCGTCGCCTGAAAGTGCGGACTCGGCTGTTCGCTCTCTCGGATGTTCTTGATGATTTTCGCGGTGGTCTCGTCGTCGAGAATGTCGCTCATAGAGAGGTGATAACACGGGGAGTAAGTAGGTGTTCCGGAGACTAGTCCCCGTCGACAGCGAAGCGCGCGGCGTCCTCGCCAAAGGAGGGCGAGGAGGCGAGCGAGACGCCGACGGTCAGGAGGGCGCCGAGAGCCATGAACGCGAGGGCGACGTCCCACCCGCCGTACGAGCGAGCGAGGAGGTCGACGGTCGTGCCGCGAAGGCTGACGGTGACCGCCGGAAGCAGGACGTGGAGGAGATAGAGGACCTGCGGCACGGCGATGCCGACGAGCATGCCGTCGCGGGTCGTCGCGTCCCAGTAGAGCGCTATCATCACGGACGGAGCCAAGAGGGCGAACCCGGAGAAGGCGGTGTCGCCGACTTCGATGAGTGTGCCGGGGCGGGTGAGGCTGGCGAGGAAGGCGAACGTCGCGAAGACGGCGACGCCCAGCCGAGCAATCCACGCCTCTCGTCGCTCGCTCACGTCGGGGTCGACCAGCGGTCGATAGAGGTCACGGGTGAAGTAGGACGACCCCGAGAGGAGCATCGAGTCCGAGGATGACATCATCGCCGCCATCGCGCCGGCGACGACGAGCGCCGCGAACCACGTCGGCGTGTACTCCGCCAGCAGGACCGAGAGGACGTTCGCCCCCTCGGGCACCTCGATGGGAAGCCCCGCGGCCCACGCCCCGAGCATGAACGCGGGGACGAAGAGGAGGAGGACCAGCACCGGCCAGAGCGCGAAGGAGCGTTTCAGCACCGTCGCGGACTTCGCGACGAAGAAGCGCTGGTTTATCTGCGGGAACATGGTGACGCCGAAGGCGATGGTGACGGCGCTGGAAATGATGAACTGCGGGGTGTAGACGCCGCCGCCGAGCGAGGCGAAGTCGGGGTTGGCCGCGACCATCCCCTCGGTGGCGGCGCCGACGCCGCCGAGACTGCTCACGACCCACGCCACCGCGACCCAGAGGACGGAGAGCATGAACAGCCCCTGAATCGTGTCGGTCCACGCGACGCCTCGGAGTCCCGAGAGGGTCACGTAGGCAATCATAAAGAGCGTGATGAGCGCCGCGCCGCCCCAGTAGGGGACGGCACCGGCCGTCAGTCCGCGGAGCGCCTCGCCGGCGCCCATCTGCTGGAGCATGACGTAGGGGAAGAGCCAGAGGAGGCTGACGCCGGCGACCAGCGCTCGGAGGAGCGGCGACCCGAAGCGGTCACCGAGCATCTCGCCGAGCGTGACGTAGTCGCGGGCGCGGCCGATGAGCCACTGCCGGTAGCCGATGAGATACCAGAGGATGGCGAAGAGCACCCCGTCCATCACGCCCATCACGAGAATCCACTCGGGGCCGGCAGAGTAGGCGAGGTTCGGCCCCCCGAAGAACGTAAAGGCCGACAGGAGCGTCGCGAAGGTGGTGAAGAGGAGGACGAGCGTGCCGAGCGTCCGGCTGGCGAGATAGAAGTCCTCGGCGTCGTTGCCGCCGACGCGGTAGGCGAACAGGCCGATGCCGAGCGTCAGGAGGAGGTAAGCGAGGACGATACCGAGCGGTTGGAGCGTCACGCGTCACCACCCCCGACGGCGTCGACGCCCATCAGCCGGTCCCAAGCCGACCGGGTGAACAGCGCGAACGTGACGGAAGCCAGTACCATCCAGCCGAGGTGCCACCAGAGCCACACCGGCAACCCGGCGACCACCCTCGACGACCCCCAGAGGAACCAGGGAATCGAGAACACGACGAGGGTTGCAAACCCGACCACCCATAGCCAATCGCGTATCGAACGCATTGTTGGAGCATAGCTATATCTCCAACTACGTAAATGATGTTGAATATCCCCCTATTTGCCGTTTCGAAGAAAATTAGTCTTCATAAGATAGAATCGCAGGACATCGTAGGGGTAGTCGAGTATTCACGCCATTCGAAGCGCCGCTAATGCAGTTTGAGTTCGACCCGTCGCCCGTCGGGGTCACGGACGTACGCCGCCCAGTCGCGGCCGTAGGCCCCGTAGCGCTCGTGAGGTTCGCCGGCCTCTATCTCGACGCCCGCGTCGCGCAAGTCGTCGAGGAGGGCGTCGAGTTCCGCACGGGTGCCCGTCCCGTCGGAGCGAACGAGCAGACAGACGTGTTCGCCGCCCACGTCGATGGGGTCGTCGGTGGGGACGAGATGGAGGTGGCGGCCGCCGGCGACGACGGCGACGTAGGGCACCTCACCGGCCTCGAACCGGTCGCGGTCACGGACCGAGAGGCCGAGTAGGTCGTGATAGAACTCGAGCGCGCGGTCCACGTCGCTGACGCGGAGCGCGACGTGGTCCATATCGACGACGTCCATGCCCGGAAGTTGGGACGCCGCCCTCAAAACCGTTCAGGCGATTCGAGGCGTTCGCGTGTCTGCCGGTGGCGATACCGGAACATCGGGTCGAGACCGAGTTTCGCGAGCGGCGCAATCGCGCCGTCGAGTGGGCCGAGTGGGAGGGCGTAGGCGACCCGGTCGTCGACTATCGTCTCGTCGCCGTCAGCGAAGAAGCGATGGGTGTGCTCCCACTCCCGGAACGGGCCGCCCTCCATCCGGTCGCGGAAGTACGCCGTCCCGTCGTCACGCTCACGGGCGGTGATTATCGAGGTCCACCGCTGTCGCGGGCCGACGTCGAAGGGACGGACCGAGGCGTCGATGCGCGCCCCGGCTTCCAGTATCTCGGGGTCGGGGTCACCGTCCGGCCCGGTAACCGATTCGACGCGGAGGTTCAGCCAGTCGGGCGTCAGCGCCTCCAGCCCGCTGATTCGGGAGTGAAAGTCCCACACCTCGTCGAGCGGCGCGGCGACGCGCGTCCGGCGTTGGTAGACGGCCATACTTCGTGTAGGGCGGATATCCGGAAAAGCGCGCGGGTCAACCGGGAGGTTAATTCGGGTCACGGGCCTCTGTGTCGGTATGTCCACGTCACTCGACCCGGACGACGAGGTGGTCGTCCTCGCCCACGAACAGTTCCCGAATCGGGCGAAAACCGCCGTCGGCGTCCTCCGATACGCAGACTACGACGTGACCGCCGTCCTCGACCGGGCGTGTGCCGGCGACACCGTCGACGACCACGTACCCGGCGTCTCCGACGCCCCCATCGTCGCAGATATGGAAGCGGCACTCGACGTGACGGACCCCGACGCACTCCTCATCGGCATCGCGCCCATCGGCGGCGGGTTCGACGAGTCGTGGCGCGCTGACGTGCGAGCGGCCATCGAAGCCGGCTGTGACGTGGTGTCCGGCCTCCACTACTTCCTCGAAGACGACGACGAGTTCGCGGCGCTGGCCGCCGACCACGGCGTCGACCTCGTCGACGTGCGCCGCCCGCCGGAGGACCTCACCGTGAGCGAGGGGCGCGCCCGCGACGTCGACGCCGACGTGGTGCTGACCGTCGGCACCGACTGCTCGACGGGCAAGATGACGACGACGCTCGAACTCGTCGCCGCCGCGCGCGAACGCGGCATCGACGCCGGCTTCGTCCCCACGGGCCAGACTGGCATTATGATTGCCGGGTGGGGGATTCCCGTCGACCGCGTCATCGCCGACTTCGCCGCCGGCGCCGTCGAACGTATGATTCTCGACGCCGCCGAGGACCACGACGTCCTCTTCGTGGAGGGACAGGGCACCATCGTCCACCCCGCCTACTCCGGCGTCACCTGTAGTCTGCTCCACGGCGCGATGCCCGACGCTCTCGTCCTCACCCACAGCGCCGGGCGCGAGTCCATCCACGGCTACGAGGACTTCGCCATCCCGCCCGCGGAGATGTACGTCGATCTCTACGAGAATCTGGCAGACCCCGTCGCCCCCGCGGAGGTGGTGGCCGGCGCCCTCGACACGCGCGCTCTCGACGAGGACGCGGCCGCCGAGGCGGCAGTCGACGACTACGCTGACGCCATCGGCGCACCGGCGACCGACCCCGTCCGCTTCGGCGTCGACGCGATTCTGGACGCGCTATGATGGACGCGACGTTCGAACGCGAACGCCTCCCCATCGACGGCGACTTCACCATCTCGCGCGGGTCGAAGGCGGCCGTCGAGACGGTGGTCGTGCGCGTCCGCGACGACGCGGGACAGACGGGTATCGGCGCCGCGGCACCCGACCCACACTACGGCGAGACGGCGGACACCGTGTGTGCAGTCCTGCCCGACCTGCTGGAGGCGGTCGAAGCCGTCGACGACCCACTCGCCCTCGACCAAATCGAGCGCGAACTCCGGGACGTCGTCCGCGACAATCCCGCCGCGCGGGCGGCGGTGAGCGTCGCGTGTCACGACCTGGCGACGCGTCGCCTCGGAATCCCGCTCTACCGCTATCTCGGCCTCGACGCCGAGCGAGCGCCGCCAACCTCCTACACCGTCGCCATCGACGACCCCGAGGCGATGGGCGACGCCGCCGCCGACGCCGTCGACGCGGGGTACGACGTGCTCAAGGTGAAACTGGGGACGGAACGTGACCGAGAGCGCGTCGAAGCGGTCCGCGAGGCCGCGCCCGAAGCGACGGTTCGCGTCGACGCCAACGAGGCGTGGACGCCCGCGGAGGCGATTCGGAAGAGCGAGTGGCTGGCCGACCTCGGCGTCGAGTTCGTCGAGCAACCCGTGCCCGCCGAGAACCCCGAGGGCCTCCGCCGCGTCACCGGACGGAGCGCGCTCCCCGTCGCCGCCGACGAGTCCTGCGTCACGCTCCCCGATATCGCACAGGTGGCCGACCGGGTCGACATCGTGAACCTGAAGCTCATGAAGTGTGGCGGCGTCCGCGAGGTGGTGCGGATGGTCCACGCCGCCCGCGCGCACGGCCTCGAAGTCATGCTGGGCTGTATGGTCGAGTCGACGGCCTCCCTCGCCGCCGCCTGCCATCTCGCACCTCTCGTCGACTACGTGGACCTCGACGGCGCACTCTTGCTGGCCGAGGACCCCTACGACGGCCCGAGTTACGCGGGCGGCAGTCTCGCGTTCCCCGACCGGCCGGGGACAGGCGTACGCCCGGACTAGTCGCCCCAGCCGTCGGTGACCCGTCGCTCGCCGTCGCGAGTGAGAAACAGTCCCGCAAGGTCGTCACGAGTCGAGAGCATCGCCGCCGCCCGGTCGTCGTCCAACACGAACGCCGCGGTGGCGTGGGCGTCCGCCGTCTCGGCGTCGTCCGCGACGACGGTGACGCTCGTGTCCTCGGTGGGCGAGCGCCCGGTCCCGGGCGTGATGATGTGGTGATTCGTGCGGTCCTCGTCGTAGTAGATTCGGTAGTCGCCCGAGGTAGCGACGCCGCCGCTGTCGAGGCGGACCGTCGAGGCGAGGCCGTCGCCGCGCGGGTTCTCGACGCCGACGCGCCACCGCGACGAGGAGTCGTCCCCGCCGAAGACGCGCACGTCGCCACCGGCCTCTATCAGGCCGGCGTCCACCCAGTCTCGGAGGGCGGCCACGCCGGCGTCGACCACCGCCCCCTTGGCGACGCCGTCGAGGGTGAGCGGCGTCGGCGTCCGGAGTTCCGACTCGTCGACGACCACGTCCTCGAACGTCGCGTCCGAGACGTGCCGACGGGCGTCCTGCGGGTGGTCCGAGCCGGATTCGAAGGCGCTCACCACCGGCAGCACCGTCGGGTCGAACGCGCCGTCGGTCCGGTCGTACAGCCGTCGGCATCGCTGGAGGAGCGCGACCAGTTCTGGCGAGGGAGAGTCGAGGACGCCCGCGTCGTTCAGGCGCGCTACCTCCCCATCGGGGTCGTGGCGGGTGAACACCGACTCCAGTCGCGACATCTCCGCGAAGGCGCGCTTCACGCCGAGTTCGGCCCGGTCTGTGTCCCGGGTGACAGCGGTGACGGTGACGAGCGACCCCATCATCAGCCGCGTGCTCCGCACCTCGGTCACCTCGTCCCGGACGAGGAGCGTCTGCCCGAGGAAGCCGGCCCCGGCGACGCCGGCGGCGGCGGCGAGCAACGAGCGACGGTCGAGTTCACGCATCGCCGTCACCCCCGCCGAGCCAGTCGGTTCCGGTCGTCTCCGAGTCCGAACAGCCACACCCAGAGTTGCCGGTCGAACAGCCGCATCCGGCGTCTCCAGTCGAACAGCCGCAGGAGCCACCGTCTGCATCCTCCGTCGACTGACGGACCATGTTGACGACGGCGCCGTCGGGGACGAGGTCACCGCTCTCTGCGAACAGTTCCGGCTTGCCACCGTCGGTCGCGACGCGTTCGGCAAGGATGCGCTGTTGCTCCGTGGTTCGGTCCTCGGGGCGGATGCGCTCGATGAGATGCGGGTCGCGCCACGCGTCGACGGTGAAGCCGTGTTCGTTGTCGTACTGAAGCACGACCGGACAGCCCTCGGGGTCGTAGTAGTTGTCGACACAGACCGAGCACTGGAAACACTGGAACTTGTTTATCGAGCCGTCGTCCTCGATGGCCTGAAAGTCACAGTCGGTCTGGCACTTCACGCAGTCGCCACAGAGGTCGTAGCGCTGGATGGGCGTCTGCTGGACGACGTTCCCCAGCGCCAACCCGGCGCCGAGCGGGCAGAGGTACCGGCAGTACGGACGGAACATGACCGCCCCGGCCGCGATGAGCACGACTGACCACCCGATGTAGACGGGGTCGGTCACCAGCGAACTGTAGAAGGCGGCCTTGAACGGCTCGACCTTCGCCAGTTTCGCGCCGAAGTCCGTGGAGATGACGAAGCCCACGACGATGGCGACGAAGATGGGGTAGCGTATCTTCTCCAGTTTGACGTGGTACTTCCGCGGGAGTTCGTACGACCACGGTGTCACCTTGTACAGAAGTTCCGAGAGCGCGCCGAACGGGCAAATCCATCCACAGAAGACGCCGCGCCCCCACTTCGGGATGGTGAGCGCGATGGCGACGAACGTGATGGCGACGAGCGGCGCCGACAGGAAGAGCGCCCACCGGAATCCCCCGGTCGTGGCCCACGAGATGAGTTCGCGAACCAGAATCGCTATCTGTTGGGTCGTCGGCTGCGTCGGGTGATACCAGCCGAGGAAGACGAGCGTCACCCCGAGCGTCCCGATACGCAGTCGGTTGACCGTCACGCCCGCCCGCCGACAGATGCGCGACCGGAACGTGAACACGCCGAGGATGGCGGTGAGGAAGACGACGAGTGCGATGGCGGTGCCCCAGTTGTCCTCCCACGCCGATTCGACAGAGCTGACCCACGCCGGGAGGGTCTGCGCGGCGGCGACGTCGACCGGCCGCTTGGCCGCCATCCCACCCGGCCCGTAGGTCCGGCGGGTGCGCTCGCCGGCGACAGTCAGGTCGAGAACGAACGGCTCGGTGGTGTCGATGGGGTCGGTGACCAGCAACGCGGCGCTCCACTCGACGCCCTCGACCTGTGTCTCCCGTGTCGGCGGGGCGTAGGACCGCACCCATTGGTGGAGGCGGAGGCGGTCCGGCGGTGCCGCCGACGCGCCGCCGAGGCCGACCCATATCATCGTCGCGTTCGCGGGCGCGGTGTCGTTGCCGAGCAAACGCGACTGCATCGACGTCGATTCGACCGGCGCGGCGTAGATATCGAGCGACGCAGCGTCGCTGGCGCCCGAGGCACCCACGGGCCAGTGGGCGAGGTCGGTCTCGCGTCGCAGGTCGTCGAGCGACGCGTTTCGCTGCGACGACGACTGCGTGCCCGCCTCACCCTCGATGAGGCCCTTCTCGCGGGCGACGATACGGGCCGACTGCGTCACCGTCTCGATTGACACCCGCGTCGTCACCGACGCGCCGGTGAGCGCGTCGATGTGGCGTTCGCCCGACTCCGCCTCGCGGATGGTGACTTCCTTCGTGACGGACATACCGACCATCTGGTGGCTGAAGGTCCGAAGCCGCTGAACCGCAGAGGCGCGGTCGAAGAAGGGTTCGTGTTGCTCGACGAGTTCGATGCCGTGGATGGTGCCGTTGGTGTCGAGTGCCACCAAGAACTCGATGGGTTCGTTGCCGTAACCCTCGGCGTCGACCACGTTGCTCGTGAGGTAGACGTAGCCGACGAGTCGGCGTTCACCGTCGACCTGCCGGTAGGCTTCGACCGTCTGGTACTGGCCCGAGGGCTCGGAGAAGGAGTCGGCCTCGGGGTACACCTTCGAGAGACTCCGCTCGGAGAACGGGTCGTCGATGGTGGTCCGGTCGACGGCGGCCACCGGCGCGGCCGTCGAGAAGACGAGGAGGAGGGCGAACACGACCGTGAGTCTGCGGCGGCGGGTCACGGTCGACACAACTCCGAAGGGGACGGCGACAACCGGGCAGCGAGGCGGTCAGTCGTGGACTCCCCACGCGTGGGAGTGGATGTCGTGAACACGGGTCCGGCTCGTATCGAGACGCGGTCACCATAAGCGTGTGGGTGAGACTGACAGCCGGGGCGACGTTACCAGTCGACGAAGGCCGTCTCACCGCCGGCGTGGTCGAAGTACGCACGCTGCATCCGCTCGATGGCCTCGGAGAGCGTCGCGCCGTCGGCGACGGCCTCCCGAACGCGCGCTTTCTTCCACGCGCTCGGGACGGTACCGTCGCGTCGGCGCTCCACGGGGTCGAGGTAGCCGTCGATAACGTCGTCGTCGAGGCCCGCTTCGCGGAGGCCGCGCCGCGCGAACGCGAACAGTTCGTCGTACACCACTTCGGAGTCGTCGGTGCGGTCGCCCGACGCCGTCACCCACGCGAGGTCGGCGTCCGGGCCGCGGGCGACGGCGTCGTAGAAGCAGTCGCGGGCCGCGGTCCACGGCAGGTCGGTGAGCGGGTGGTCGGCGGCGACCAGTCCCCGGACGAGGCCGACGACGAGCAGTTGGACCGCGAGCGTGTCGCGGACGGTCGGTTGGGTCGGAATCGGCCGATACTCGATTCGGAGCGAGGCGCCCGTCTCCGCGGCGCCGACCGGTTGCCCGCCGACGACGCCGCGGACCCACCGCCAGTGGACGCCCCGCTTGTGGTCGTACTCTCGGATGGTCGTTCGGTAGTCGTCCGGGCTTCCCTCACCGTCCGCGAGGACCGGCGCGTACGTCTCGTCGGCGACGACGCGGTCGACCACGTCCGTCGCGCGCGAGACGTCGTCGGGGAAGCGGACCATCCCCTCGCCGCGCGGGGCGTCGGCGTTGATGCTCTGCTCGAAGACGTGAATCCGGAGCTCGTGTGGCGTCGCCTCGACGATGTCGGGGTCGTCGTCGTAGCAGTCGGCCGGGAGGAAGGGCGCGTTGCTCGTCAGCGAGAGGACGGGCCCGAGCGTTCTGACGGCGGCGTTGAAGTAGGCGGGGAAGTCCTCGACGGCCGGCACCTGGAGGTGGGGTTGCATCGACGTGGCGAGCGATTCGAGGAGGATGGTCGGGTAGTCGAGGGAGACACCGGGTACGTCGAGCGTGATTCGGCCGCCGCTTCGCTCCCGAATCTCCTCGTCGAGGGCGACGTAGCGCGGGTGTTGGCGCATGTGCTCGGCGACGGTTATCCCCGCACGCGTCTCGACCGACCCGAGGTAGTCGTCGGTCCCCATCGCCGGCGGAATCGTCCACATCGCGTCGAGAACGGGGACGAGGTCGTCCGCCGCGAGGGCGTCGGTCGCGGCGGCGGCACTCGATTTCAACCGGTCCGCCTGTTCGGCCACCCCCGCCGCGTCGAAGACGGTCGCCGCGGTGTTGAGTTCGAGGTTGTGGACGCCGAGTTCCTTCGCGAACCCGCCGCGCTCGAAGGCATCCTCGGGAATCCGGGCGAGGCGCCCCTGCCCGTCGACGGCGTACGCCTCCAGTTCCAGTCCGATAGCGAACTCGCCGGTGTCGAGACGGCCTGCCCGGATATCGTCGCGGATGCGGTCGGCCTGCGCCCGGACTCGCCGGTCGAACTCCTCGCGCGTGTCGGCGGCGAGCGAACGCTCGACCGAGTCGACGAGGTCACGGTCGGCCCCCATCAGGACGACTCCTCGTCCTCACGGAGTTCGTCGAGTTCGGCCTCGATTTCGGAATCTGCGGTGTCGCCGTCGCTCGATTCCCCCATCTCGGCTTTCAGCGTCTCCAGTTCCGCGTCGACCTCCGACTGGGTTCGGCCGGCCTCCAGCTGGCGGTCGATTTCGTCCTCGTCGGAGAGGGCGTCCTCGAAGGCGCCCGACTCCTGGAGTTCGTCCATCGCCTCCGAGCGAGCTTCCATCTCGTCGGTGCGTTCCTCGGCGCGTTCGAGCGCACGGGAAACGTCGCTCATCTCGTCGCCGACGCCGCTCATGGCTTCGGAGACGCGCGTCGACGCCTCCGCCGCCTCGTACCGCGCCTTCATCGTCTCTTTTTTCGTCCGGAACTCCTCGATGCGGCGCTGCAGCTCGTTTTTCTTCTCGACGAGGTCGTCCTGCGTCGACTGGAGGTCGGCAATCTGTTCCTCCAGGTCGTCGATTTGGCTCATCTTCTGCTTCTTTTTCTCCAGCGCTCGCCGAGCCAAGTCCTCGCGGTCCTGCCGCACCGCCTCGCGCGCCTGTTCGTTGTGTTTCTCGACGTTCTCCTCCAGCCGCCGCTTCTGAATCTCCAGCCGTTTCTTCTGGGTGGTCAGGTCGGCGATGCCCTGCTTGACCTGCTGGAGTTCGTCGCGCATCCGCTCGTAGGAGTAATCGAGCGTCTCGGTGGGGTCTTCGGCCCGGTTGAGGAGGGCGTTGAGCTTCGACCGGACGACGTAGGAGGCCCGCGAGAGTATTCCCATACCACCCCGTTTGGGACGCGAGGGTTAAAATCTCATCCGCCGCGCGAGCGACAGGCACGTATGCGCCCGTAGCCTACGGCGTCGCGTGCCAACCGAACGCCTCGCCCTCCCTGGCGGCCGCGACGTTCGCGCCAGTCTCGACGGCGAGGGCGCGGCCGCCGTCGTCGTCGCCTGCCCGCCCCATCCGCAGTACGGCGGCGACCGACACGACCCGCGCCTCCGCGCGGTGAGCGACGCCCTCGACGCCGACTGCCTCCGCCTCGACTACGGCGCGTGGGACGAGGGGCGCGGCGAACGCACCGACGCCCGCCGAGCGTGTGCGTGGGCCGCCGAGCGCTACGACCGGGTAGGGCTGTTCGGCTACAGTTTCGGCGGCGGCGTCGCCCTCGCCGCCGCGAACGAGACGGACGCCGATGCCGTGGCCGCGCTCGCACCCGTGTCGCGTCTCGACGACGGGACCGATGTCGTCGCCGCCGTTTCGGCTATCGACGCACCGCTATGGGTCGGCTACGGGACGCGAGACGAGACGGTCGACGCCGACCGCGTGGCTGAGGCGGTCCGCGAGGCCGGCGGGACGGTGGAGACGTTCCCCGCCGACCATCGCTTCGTCGGGCGGGAAATGGCGGTGGGTGAGCGGGTTGCCGCGTGGTTCGGCGAGCGTCTGTAGATACCTAAATGGTCTGTGTGATATCTTGATCTGGCGGTTGGTAATCCTTAATCTGCTATAATTCACATTCACCCTGGTGCAGAAATAATTAAACGCTGATGTAACGTAGAGTACGTGTCACCAATGGAGGCGAAGACTCGTAGGGAGAAAGAATCTGAAATCGCCGAGGATATTGATATCAGGGCTGAGAACGGCGATCTTCAGGATTTAAAACGAGAGTTCATAATTCGAGACAATTCTGATGATAGATTTACCGAAAGTGATGTCGAAGAGATATTAGACGGATTAGTTGAAAATTCTCCATATAAATCTGCGATTTTGAATATTGAGATAGTATATCCCATTAAGATGGAAGAGGAATTGTTTGAAGAATTCGATACGTACACTCGAATTCCAGATTGGCTCTATTTCGTCGCTGGCGGGTATTTATTCACAGCAATTATCTTCGCTACTAATGGATTAAACCAAACTCTATCGATAACTAATGAAAAATTCGCTATAATTGGTATTGTGCTGTTCTTCGCCTCTTATATTCTCGGGAAATCGATTGAAAAGTTGATACTAACTGCCGAAGATAAGGTGCCAGTAGTCAGGAGGTACAGCACTATTATCGGCTTATGGATACTCATTATGGCCGTTTGTTTCTCTATTCTCTGGGTTACTTCTCTTATCCTTAGCCGCAGTATTCCAATGACGGCAATTGGGGCGATACTTCCTACCAGTTTGGGGGTTGGAATTGGTCTATTTAAACTACTGCAGGATTACGACTTTGATTGATTATCGATAAGTCGTAGATATCTACTCACATCCCAGATACCATCGCACGGTATTCGCATCTAGCTATATCCTTCAGGAGAACTGTCCACCGATACAATCGTTTCACACGCTACGGCCCCTAATATTCCGAAATAGGCCCTCTTGAGAAGGAACTAGTTGTACTCCCGCCACCGATACCCGCACTCCTTGCACTTGAAGAATCGCGTCGGCGGTTCGTCGGCGGCGCCGGTCTGTTTGATGGTGTACCACGCTTCGCCGTGCCCGCAGTCGTCACAGGTCACGTCCGTCGCCGTGGGTTTGCCCTCGAAGTTGGCGCCCTCTTCCGTCTCTATCAGTTCGTCGTCGCTCTGGGACTCGGTGGAGACGAACTCCGCGGCGCGTTCCTCGTCGCGTTCGCTGGTCGCGCCGCAGTCGGTACAGACCATCTCGCCGTCGCGGGTGACCATCATCGACCCGCAGTCGTCACAGAACTGCATTGACTCGGGGTAGCGGGCCGACACTCAAAGGTTCCCCGAGTCGTCGAAAGAGTCAGTCGGGCGTGGTGGCGTCCTCGTCCTCGACGATGGGGCAGTTGCGGACGCGGAAGTGGTCGGTGTCGACCATCTCGACGATGGTCGTCCCCTCGTGCGTGCAGGCGGTGTCCGGGGGCGCCGAGAAGTGCGGGCAGCGCTGACAGAAGTCACGCTTCGGGACGACGTGTTCGTCGGCTTCGGGGGCCGTCTCGGCCGGGGATTCGAGGCCGATTGACGCCTCCTGCCCGGTGTCGCCTTCGGCGAAGGCTTCCCAGACGGCGTCCTCGTCGATGTGGTCCACGTCGACCGATTCGAAGGGGTCGCTGTCAGATGGCGCGTCGGCGTCAGCCGACCCGAAGAGGTCGGCGTCCGGCGGTGCGTCGGTATCGACCGACTCCGACGCCGCCTGACGCTCGCGGCGGGCGCGCACCTCGCGCGCGAGGTCACCGAGGGGTTCGTCGTTCGCGGATTCGTCGTCCGCGGGGTCGTCGTCCGCGTCGGTGGGGTCGTCGGCGCCCGAGCCTTCGTCGTCAGCCATCGGTCGAGCCTCCGGATTCCGCCTCGAACAGGTCCGCCGGGCCGTCCGGCACGTCGACCTCGCCGTCGTCGAGTGCGAGGTGGTCGCCGGTGACCAGCGTCGCGCTACTGAAGAAGCCGGACGAGGGTTCGAACTCCACGAACGTGGCCTCGCAGTGCGGGCAGCGCGGCCGCGAGAGGAGGCCGAGCGCAATCGTCGCGTCGCAGTCGCCGCAGGCGGCGGTGCGCTCACCGTGGCGGTTCGCCGCGGTCTGGAGGTCGTCGACCGCCTTGCGGTCGTGCTCGGCGGCCGAGACGCGCCGGAGTTCGGCGCGCACGTCGACGACGGCACTCGCCAGCGCATCGGCCTTCTCGTCGAGGTCGTCGGTCGCGTCAGTCAGGTACTCCAGAATCTCTTCGTAGTTCTCGAAGCCGCGGTCGAGGCGGTCGGCCAGGTCCTCGACGTTCTCCGCCGCTTCGGAGGCGGCGCGACCCGCAACGTCGAGGCGCTCTTCCAGGTCCGGGTGGTCGTGGTCGCGGGGCGCTTTCTCGTCGGCTTCGCGCTTGACCTGGACGATTCGACTGCGGACGTCCTCGACTTTCTCGTCCACGTCGTCTTCGAGGGTGGAGAGGCGGTCGGCGAGGTCCTCAAGTTCCGAGTCGAGGTCGTCCAACTGCGTCGTGTGGGGGTCCTCGGATTCAGCGTCGAGCGCGCGATAGATCGTCACGGCGCGCGCGAGAATCGTCGCTGGGTCGGTGTCGCGCTCGGCCGCCCGCTGCTCGACCCACTCCCGTAGTTCGGGCGGGAGTTCCTCGGACTGCTCCCGTGCCATCCCGTAGTGGCTTGGTCCCCGGCGGTATAAGTATTGGTCGCGGAAGGTGTCAGCGAATCTTCCGGACGCCGCTCACGTCGAAGCCGCCCTCGTGGACTTCCGTCTCGAAGCGGATGATGTTCTCCTGCTCGATTCGGGAGAGAACGCCCCGAAACTCCCGAACGAACATCGTCCGCGCGCGCTTGGAGCCACCGCTCTCCCACCCGAACTGCAGGGTGCCGGACGCGGCGTCCATCAGGTGGCCGAGTTCCGTCGGCGCCAGCGTCTCCTCCTGAACGAGCAAGAGGATGAGGCCACCCCAATCGTAGGCCGCCTTCTGAATCCCCTTCATCAGGAGGGCGATGTCGCTCCACGTCATGTCGTCGCTGACGGCGGCGACGAGGTCGGTCACGGAGTCGACGACGACGAGGTTGCCAGCGGCGTGGGCGCCGAGGTAGTCCGCGAGCGCTTCGAGTGCGCTCTCGCGGCGCTCCTCGGCAGCGAGGTCGTTCACCGTCCGCGTCTTGCCCGCGTACCACGAGCGCGGAATCGGACTCAACTGGAAGTATTCCGGCGAGAGGTCACAGAAGTGAACGTGGTCCGAGGCGTCCCGGACCAACTCCTCGTTCATCGTATAGCCCATCTCGCGTTCCACGTCGTCGCCGCCGGCAGTGAAGGAGACGTAGTGAATCTCGTCCGGCGGCGAGGCGCGGGCGTCCATGTCGCCGTAGTGGAGGTCGAAAGCCTCCGAATCACCGTAGTAGAGCCCGTTCATCGCGGCGCTCGTGTGGACGAACTCGCGGGCGCCGGCCCCCGCCTCGCCGCTCAGTAGCACGACGCTCCCCGGGGGCGCACCGCCCCCGATGATGGAGTCGAGGCGAGCGATACCGAAGGGAATCCGGGCCATGGGCGACCTACGAGAGTCCGCGAGTTATTCGTTGCGGCGCTCGCCGTCGACCTGCGCGCCACGATTTCGCCCCGACGCAACGAGGACGCGCCCGTCGACGCCCGCGGCGTCGAGGGCATCCCGTCCCGCCTCGCGCGCCGCCGCCGCCCGGTCGGCGTCGGTGACGCCGTAGACGACCGGCCCCCACGACGATTGGCCCGCGCCGTAGACGGCCGGCGCGTCGTCGAGGGCCGCGACGAGCTCGCCCGCCGGCGGGCGATAGACGCCGCCCTGTTCGTCCGCGTACCACGACCCGTTCAGTCGCCCCACCTCCGCCACCGCGGCGCCGAAGCGCTCGGCCGACCCCTCCGTAATCGCAGGGAGGACACGGCGCGCAATCACGCCCGCGAGGTGGTCGCTCGGCGCCGGCGGCGCGGATTCGACGACCGAGCGCATGCTCCGGTCCTCGGCGTCGCCGCTCGGCCCCGACGGCGACTCGGGGACGACGAGGAGGAATCGCCAGTCCTCGGGGATGGCGTGCCGGGCGGCGACGGGCGGGACCGACCACGCACCGACCGCCGGACGGTCCGTGGTGAACCGCGTCGTCGGATGGCCGGAATCGAGGACGAACCCGCCGTGCTGGAAGGTGGCGACGCCGACGCCCGACCGCCCGCCGCGGCCGAGGTCGGGGGCGAGCGCTCGAACGTCGACCGTCCGGTCGTGGGCCCGCGCCACCGCCACGAGCGTCGCGAGGGCGAACTGCGTCCCGCTTCCGAGGCCGACGTGGCGGGGGAACGCCCCCTCGACCGAGAGGTCGGCGCCGGCCACGTCGAGCAAATCGACGGCTCGCTCGGCGAACTCGCGGACCACCGAGTGCTCGCAGGTCACCCCGTCGGCGGGCGTCGCCGAGACCTCGACCGTCGGGCGGTCGAGGCCGACGCCGAGGCTCCCGTAGATGCGCTCGCGAGCGAGGCTCAGGTTACAGAAGCCGAAGTGCAGGCGCGCGAAGGCCGTGACGCTGGCGCGGGTCATTCAGGGCATCGGGCAGAGACTCGCGGTGAAGACGACCACCTCGTCGGTGTCGTTGCGGGCGCCGTGTGCCACCCCGCGTTCGTGGTGGACGACGCCCGGGGCGTCGATTTCCTCCTCGTCGTCGCCCTGAATCACCGTCACCGTCCCCTCGAGGACGTGAAAGACGTTCGTCGAGTCGGCGTGTTCGTGTGCGTGGAGTTCCGCACCGGGACCCAGCGCGAAGGCCTTCACTAACACGTCGTCGCTGACGGCGAGTTCGGCGGTGAGCACCTCGTCGGGGTCCGGGTCGAGCGTCTCCAGTCGGTCGAGTGTCATGGGGGAGAAATCGACGGCCCGCGCCTTAACACGTGTGGCTCGGCGCGTCGTCGCTCAGGCCAGTTCCTCGGCGACCATGTCGACCCCGAACAGGTCGGGGTCCATCGCGAGGTCGGCCTGCCCGCGGGCGAACTCGGGCAGGGAGTCGTGGCTGTAGACGACGACGCGAACGTCGGGATTGTGGTCCTTGGCGACGGCGATGGCCGTCGCCTCGTCGAGGTCCGTGAGGACGAACAGGTCGGCGTCGTCGAGGCCGGCGTCGGCCAACACGGATGCGGTGAGGACGCCCTCGACGCGCGCCACGTCGATGCCCTCACCTTCGAGTGCGGCGCCGAGGCCGGCGTCGTCCGGGCCGGCGAGGATGGCTCGCGTCATCACTCGTACTCGATGGTCGCGGGCGGTTTGTGGGTCACGTCGTAGACGACGCGGGCCACGTTGTCGTTCTCGCCCGTGATGCGACTCTGGATGCGCTGGAGCGTCTCCCACGGGAGGTCCTGTGCGCGCGCGGTCATGCCGTCACGGCTCTCGACGGAGCGCACGGAGACGACCCAGCCGTGGACGCGGTTGTCGCCCTTGACGCCCGTCGCCTTGCCGATGACGGCCGCGAAGGCCTGCCACGGGTCGTGTTCGGCGACTTCCTCTTCGACGACGTGACACGCCTCGCGAGCGACTTCCAACTTCTCCGCGGTCACTTCGCCGATGATACGGACGGCGAGGCCGGGGCCGGGGAAGGGCATTCTCTCGGAGACGACCTCTTCGAGATCGAGGGCTCGCGCCACCTCGCGCACCTCGTCTTTGTACAGGTCGCGGACGGGTTCGACGATGCCGTCGAAGTCGATGACCTCGGGGAGGCCGCCGACGTTGTGGTGGGACTTGATGTTGCCCTCGCTCTCGATGCGGTCGGGGTAGATGGTCCCCTGCACGAGGTAGTCGGCGTCGGTGTCGCGGGCGGCGCGTTCGAACTCGCGGATGAACCCCTCGCCGATGACGTGGCGTTTCTCCTCGGGGTCGGTGACGCCTTCGAGGGCGTCGAGGAAGCGGTCCTTGGCGTCGACGACGCGGAGACTGTCCATGAACGCGAACGTCTCGCGAATCTGCTCGGTTTCGCCCTTGCGCATCAGCCCCGTGTCGACGTAGACGGGGGTGAGCTGATCGCCAATAGCGCGGTAGGCGAGGGCGGCCGCGACGGACGAGTCGACGCCGCCGGAGAGCGCGATGATGGCGTTGGCGTCGCCGACTTCGTTCGCGATTTCCTCGGTTGCCTCGTCGATGAAGCTGTCGACGTCGACCATCAGGCCTGCACCTCCCGTTCGTCGTCGAGTTGTTCGAGCGTCGCGTTCACGAGGCCGACGAAGGGCGGACTCGCGCGGTCGGGTCGGGAGCGGAACTCGGGGTGGAACTGCGTCCCGAGGAAGTACGGGTGGTCGTCGAGTTCGACGATTTCCATGCGGTTCCCTGCGCGCCCGGAGAACGTGAGTGCTCCGGCTTCGAGGTCGTCGATGTACTCGGGGTTGACCTCGTAGCGGTGGCGGTGGCGTTCGGTACAGGAGTCGGCGTCGTACACCTCGTGAGCGAGGGTTCCGGACTGGATATCCGTCTCGTGGGCGCCGAGACGCATCGTCCCGCCGAGGTCTTCGAGGTCGTACTGCTCGGGCAGGAGGTCGATGACGGGGTAGGGCGTGTCCTCGTCGATTTCGGCGGAGTGGGCGCCCTCAAGGCCGAGGACGTTCCGCGCGTACTCGATGACGGCCATCTGGAAGCCGAGGCAGAGGCCGAGGAAGGGGATGTCGTTCTCGCGGGCGTAGCGGACGGCCTCGATTTTCCCCTCGGCGCCGCGGGACCCGAAGCCACCGGGGACGACCACCGCGTCCGCCTCGCGGAGGCGTTCGGTGTGGTGGTCGCGCATCTCGTCGGCGTCGACCCACTGGACGTTCACTTCGACCTGTTCGTGGATGCCCGCGTGTTTCAGCGCCTCGTGAATCGACATGTAGGCGTCTTCGAGGGCGTACTTCCCGACCAGCGCCACGTCGATTTCGCCGGTTCGGTCGCGCGTGACGAGTTCCCGCCAGCGACTGTCGCGTTCGCCCTCGGGAAGCGCCTCGTCCGCGATGTTCAGTCGCTCCATCACGTACTCGTCGAGGCCCTCCTCTTCGACCATCAGGGGGACGTGGTAGATGTCCTCCACGTCGGGGTTCGAGAAGACGGCGTCCATGGGCACGTCACAGAACAGCGCTATCTTCTCCCGGGTCTCGGAGTCGAGGCGGTCCTCGCACCGGCCGACCAGCACGTCCGGCTGGAGGCCGATGGAGCGGAGCTCCTTCACGCTGTGCTGGGTGGGCTTGGTCTTCTGCTCGCCGTTTTTCGAGTACGGGACGAGCGTGACGTGGGTGAAGAGCACGTCGCCCTCGTCTTCCTCGTGGGAGAACTGGCGGAGGGCTTCGAGGTAGGGCATCCCCTCGATGTCGCCCACGGTGCCGCCGACTTCGACGATACACACGTCGGTCCCTTCGGCGGCCTCGCGGATGCGACGCTTGATGTCGTCGGTGATATGGGGGATGATCTGGACGGTGTTGCCCAGGTAGTCGCCCGCGCGTTCCTTCTCGATGACGTGCTTGTACGTCTTCCCCGTGGTGACGTTGTGGTCCGAGGTCATGTCGGTCCCGAGGAAGCGTTCGTAGTTACCGAGGTCGAGGTCGACCTCGCCCCCGTCTTTCAGGACGTACACCTCGCCGTGTTGGTAGGGGTTCATCGTCCCCGCGTCCACGTTGAGGTAGGGGTCTATCTTGACGGCGGTCACGTCGAAGCCCGCATTCGACAGGAGGCGGCCGGTGCTCGCGGCCGTGATTCCCTTGCCGAGCCCGGACATCACCCCACCGGTTACGAAAATGAACTTCCGACCCAGTTCCGGGTCGTACCCTGTTTCGGGTTCCGTCGGCATAACGACCCTGCGCGAGCGCGCATCAAAATCGTTTCGCCTGGGCCCGCGGCGTGTGTCGCGTGGACACTCGTCGTGCGCGAACCGGTCGGTGGTGCCGGGACCACAGGATACGACCCCGTCGAGGTCATGTCGCCGATATGGACCTTCCACCGCTCGGGTTCGGCACCTACCAGTTGACCGACCCGGAGGACTGCGCCGAAGCCGTCCGAACGGCGCTCGAAACGGGGTATCGACACGTCGACACCGCGGAGTATTACGAGAACGAAGCCGCCGTCGGCGAGGGCATCGCCACGAGCGACGTGGCCCGAGACGACGTCTGCCTCGCCTCGAAGGTGTGGCGTGACCGCCTCGGGCGCGACGAGTTCCTCGCGAGTGCGCGCGAGCGTCTGGACTTGCTCGGCGTCGACGCCCTCGACCTACTGTACGTCCACTGGCCGCTCGACACCTACGACCCCGAGGAGACGCTGTCGGCGCTCGCGACGGCACGGGACGAGGGTCTGACCCACAACGTCGGCCTCAGCAACTTCACGCCCGCCCAGATGGACGAGGCCATCGACCACCTCGGCGAGCCACCCGCCGCCCACCAAGTCGAGCTGCACCCCCTGCTCCAACAGGACGAACTCCGCGCACACGCCGAGCGCCACGACTACCAGTTGGTCGCGTACGCGCCCATCGCGCGCAACGACGTAGCGGACGTGCCCGAAATCCAGCAGGTGGCCGACAAACACGACGCGACGCCCGCGCAGGTGTCGCTAGCGTGGGTGATGGCGAAGGGCGTGACGGCCATCCCGAAGTCGGGGACGCCGTCGCACATCCGCGAGAACTACGCCGCCCGCGATATCGAACTCGACGAGGAGGACGTGGCTCGCATCGATAGCATCGACCGCGAGGAGCGAATCGTCGACTTCCCCGAAGCGCCCTGGAACGCATAGAGAACATCGGGTAACGTTTGGCACTTCGTCACGCTTTTTACAGCCCGCACTAAGGGTCGGACATGAGCGCGGACGACAAGTATCCCGAGGAGAGTGGCCGACGGCGATTCGTCAAGGGGGTCGTCGGTGGTTCGGCGCTCGCCGGCGTGGGCGCCCTCGGGACGGTCACCGTCAACAGCGCGACCGCTTCGCCCGGGTCCGGTGGAGGGACGACACAGGCGTGGGCCATCGAGAACACCGGCGGCCCGGCGCCGCGCGGCATGCCCCAGATTCCCCTCGAAATCGACTCCGAGGGGTACATCAAGGGCGTGTGGCCTTCCGTCGAAACCGTCGCACAGGGCGGGCGACAGGTGCAGGTGGCCGAGATGGACCTCGGCGGCACCACCTACTCCTCCGAGTGGTTCCAGTACTGTGGCGTCGAGGGATACGCGGGCATCCAGCCCGACTACGAGAGCGAGAACTACTTCCGCTCGGGGTCGAATCCGGCCTACGACTGGCAGTCCCAGAGCAAGGAAGACGGTGACCGCTTCCACGTCGACGACTTCAGCGACTACGAGGAGTGGGGCAACGGCATCGGTACCGCGGGCGTCGGCAAGCCCGCGACCGGCCGCTGGCGCTCCGAGGACGCGGAAGACGTCGTCCCGATTCAGCTGATGCGGAGTTCGCAAATCGAAGAGGCCGCGCAGGACAACGAGTGGCTTCAGGCCAGTACGGACGAGGGCTTCATCGCGTGGCTCAACAAGTGTACGCACTTCTGCTGTGTGCCCGGCTACAAGCAGACGGAGGACGCCGCGCGCTTCGGCGACCCGAACAACGTCTACTGCCAGTGTCACCAGTCGACGTACGACCCCTTCTCGCTCGTCCAGACGCTGTTCGTCGCTCGACCCCGTCCCGACTAATCCTCCGTCGAGCCGACGTTACGCGCGCCCACCGCTGACCGGCGGGAAGAGCGCGAGTTCGTCACCAGACTGGAGCGTCGTTGCCAACCCGTCGCCAGCGCGGACGTTCTCGCCATTCCGGAGGACGTTGATGTGGTCGGCGACGTTGCCGTCGTCGTCGAGGACACGGTCACGGAGTGCCGGGTAGGCGTCAAGCAGTTCGTCGAGCGCGTCGCCGACGGTCGCGCCCGGTTCGGTCTCGACGCGAATCTCCCGGTCGCCAGCCACCTCCGCGAGGTCCGCGAACAACTTCCACTGCATGGCTACCTCTCGCGCGCCGGCGGTCAAAGGAGTTGCGTCTCCTCGTCCGGGCCGCGACTCCGGGCGTCGAGTCGGCGGTACGTGTCGGGGCGACTGACGAGATACACCGAGTCACCGGCGGCGAGGGTTCGGTCGTCGGGCAGGTCGTCGATGCCGCCGTCGGCGCTTTTCACCGCGACGACCGTCGCATCGAGGGATTCGACGGTCGCGCCGACGAGGTCGCTCCCCGCCGCGACGGTCAGGACGTACATCGTCTCCTCGGCGGCGCGAAGCAGGGACGCGAACTCGCGTTCGGCCTGCGGTTCGGCCGGGAGCGTCACCAGCCGATACGTCTCGTCGGCGTCGAGTCGGGGCGCGTCCTGTTCGTCGACGACCAGCGTCGCCACGTCGTCGACGTGCGCGCGGAGTTCGGCGGTCACGAGTCGCTCCGGTTCGGGACCGGTCCCCCACACCTGCACGCGGTCACCGGGGCTGGCAGCGTTCGCGGGGTCGGCCCGCACCGCGATGGCGACGGTGCCCGGCGCGAGCGTCGGGCCGATGCCGGTGGCCCGACTGCCGAGCGCGAGATACTCGACGGTGCCGTCCGCGGTCAGTTCGACGTCGACGTGGCCGACGCCGTAGTCGTCCTGCAGGCGCGTGACCAGTCGGTCTTCGAGTTCGGCGACGGTCAGGCGCCGCGGGAAGATGAGCGTCTTGCCCGCGAGCGTCTCCTTGATGGACTGGGCCACGGGGTCGTACCCATCGATGTCGCCGATGTCGTCGGCGTCCTCGGGGAGCGTCACGTCGGTGATGCGGCCGACGGAGCGGACGAGACGACTCACCTCAACGTCGAGTTCACGCATGCCAGTGACGGCGAACACGTCCGTCGCGATGCGGTCACCGACGAGACGGCCCGCGGGCGCACCGAGGCCGCCGGCGCCGAGCGCCGCGACGTTGTAGAGCATGCGAGCGGTGTCGAAGATGCCCGTCGACCCGCTGAGCAGGTCGGAGAAGACGCCGACGGTGTTGAGCGTCAGCGCCACGCCAGAGAGGCCGAACAACACCGACAGCCACAGCGGTAACCGAGCCTTCGTGTACCAGCGATACACCAGCGCCGAGGCACCGCCGACGACGGCGGCGCCGACACCGAACGCGAGCAGTTCGGCGAGCGTGCGGAGCAGCGTCGAGTCGACAGCTGGAGCCGACACCTGTAGGACGCTCATGCCACGGCCTCCCGGAACGACGTTATCGCATCGTTCGTCCCGACGACGAACAGGTCGTCACCGGCGGTGAGCGCCTGCGAACCACGGGGTGCGAACTGCCAGTTCCCCTCGTGGCGGACGGCGAGTACCGTCACGCCGTGCGTGTCGCGGATGGCGGCGTCGCCGATGGTCGTGCCTGCGAGTGGGGCCCCCTCTCGAACCGCGACTTTCTGAATGCGGTTCCCCGCCCAGCGGAGCAAGGAGAGGAGTTCGTACTCGCGGCGGGTGCCCCGAGACTGGACGGTGAGGCGGTCGACGGTGTCCCCGAGCAACGACGACGCCTGACTGGCGTCGACGGCGACGGTGAGGCGTCCGTCACCGCCGTCGGCGACGGGGAGCGACGGACTGAGCGTCGGGTCGGGAGCCACGTCGGTGCCGCCGTCGGTGTCGGCGACTCGCATCGCGGCGTCGCGAGCGTGGTCGCTACGCAGGCTGACGACGGTGCCGCGGTAGCGGCGGTCGGGAGTCGCGAGCGACACCTCGTCACCGCGGGCGGTGCCCGTGGGCAGGAGCGCCCGAACCGAGACGCCGCGCTTGCCCGAGGGGATGCGCTTCGACAGTCCACCGAGTGGCGGGGCGGCGGCGACTGTCGCCGTCGCTCGTTCGTCCAGCGTGACCGACACGTCCGCGAGGTCGAACTCCGTGCGGAGGCGGTCGGCGACCCGCGACTCCAGTTCGACGAGTGGGACGTCCGCGGGGAACGTACTCGACCACTCCCGAATCTCGCTCCGGAGGTCGGCGGGGACGGCGGGGTAGCCCTCCATGTCGTCGATGTCGCCCGAGATTCGCACCTCGACCAGCCCGCGTCCGCCGACGAGTTCGACCACGTCGGTCGAGAGCGTGCGGTTGGTGAGCTTTCGGAGCGAGAGCTTGCGGGGGAACTCCGCGCCCATCTTGTCGCCGACGCTGTGGGCGTAGAGCGACAGCATCAACACGAAGATGACCGCGACGCTGAGTCGGACCTGACTCGCCGACTGCGTGAACGTGGGGTCGTTGAGCGCCATCAGCCCGCCGTTGACGCCCGCGATGGCGACAGAGAGGACGACCACACCGAGGGCGGGTATGGTGACGCCGGTGATGTACTTGAACGCGAAACCGAACCCCCACGCGACCAGCGCCGGGACGATGCCCGTCAGAACCCCGAGATAGAGTCCGAATAGCACCTCGACCGGGAAGGAAGCCATGGTCCGGTCTGGGCGCGGACGACTAATAGTGGTTGCGTGCGAACGCCCGGGTGACGACGAGTGGTTTATCAGTCGGGCGCGTGAGCGTAGGTCAATGGCTGTGAGTCGGGGTGACCAACTCCTCGGCGTGCGCGCTGCGGTCGGACTCACCCTCCTGGCCGGTGCGCTCTCGATGGTGACTGGTCTCGTCCACATGGGGTCGCCCACGGGGCGGCCCCTCGTCCCCTTTGTCCCGCCCGTCGCCCGCACCACCGCCGGGTTTACCGGGACGCTCACCGGCTTCCTCTTGCTCGGGAGTGCGCTCGGCCTGCGGCGAGGGCTGCGCTCTGCGTGGTACTCGACGCTCTGTCTGTTGGTCGTCTCGGCGGCCCAAGGGCTGATACAGGCGAGCGAAACGTCGGTCCCACTGGTGGTGCTGTCGGTGCTGGCTCTGCCCGCCGTCGCCCTCAATCGGCGTCGCTTCGACCGGACGGTCGACTTCTCGGCGTCGCAGATTGCCGCCTTCCTCGCCCTCGGTGGCTCGCAGGTGTACATCACGACCGGCGCGTACGCCCTCAACGAGCAGTTCAACGGCATCGACACGCTCGTCGACGCCCTCTACTTCTCCATCGTCACGTCCAGTACCGTCGGCTACGGCGACATCACGCCGGATACGGCGGTGGCACGGCTGTTCGCAATCTCGGCGCTCGTCGTCGGCACCGCGAGCTTCGCCATCGCGCTCGGTGTCCTGCTCACCCCGGCCATCGAGGCCCGACTCGTCAAAGCACTCGGTAAAATGTCACAATCAGAACTCGACTTGCTCGACGACCACATACTCGTGCTCGGATACGGAGACCTGACCGAAGCACTCATCCAAGAACTGAACGGCAAAGCACCCTTCCTCGTCATCGTCCCCGACGAGGACATCTCGCGACGACTCAGCGAACGCGGTGTCGATACGCTCGTGGGCGATACCAGCGACGAGGCGACGCTTCAGCGCGTCCACATCGAGGACGCGCGGGCCGTCGTCGCCGCGACGAACGACGACGGCGCGGACGCGCTCGCGGTGCTGACCGCGCGTCAACTCGCGCCGGACGTCCACATCGTCGCCGCGGCGACCCAGCGCGAGAACGTCGACAAACTCCGGCGAGCGGGCGCCGACACCGTCATCAGTCCCGCGAGCATCGGCAGCCACCTGCTGGTCGAATCCGCGCTCGGCGGCCGGGACGTAGACACCGAGGCCATCGCGAACCGTCTGCTCGACGAAATCTAGGAGTTCCCGCGGTCGAACACCGCCACGTCGCAGTCGACGTCGCGCAGGCGCTCGAAGGTCGGCGGCGAGACGAACCGCGAGGCAGGGGAGCGCTCGCCGGACGACCCGACGAACAGCAGGTCGTATGCGCCGGCGTTGGCGCCGATGAAGGCCGTAATCTCGCTGCGAGCGACGCGTGTCTCCACGTCCACCTCGATGGTCTCGGCGAGGTCGGCCAGTCGCTTCTCGGCGGTTCGGCGCTCCACCTCCGCGTCGATGCAGGTGCAGACGCTCAAACTCCCAATCCGGCCGACCAGCCGCGCCGCGAAGTCGAGCATCGCGTGGGCGGTGTCGCCGGGTTTGGCGACGGTGACGAGCACCCGTCGCCAGCGACGCGCGCCGGTCGTCGGACGAAAGGCGATAGTGTCGAATCGGCTGTCGAACACGCCACGGACGTACCCCGAGAGCAGTCCGCGGTCCTCCTCGTACGGCGTGACCACGAGGTCGCAGTTCGTGTTCGACGCCGTCTCGATGGTCGTCGACACCGGCGGGCCGCGAGCGACGACCACGTCACAGGGAACGCCCGCTTTCGTCCGGACGGTCCGGGCGGTCGATTCGAGGCGCTCGGCCGTCTCCGCGGCCACGTCGTCGAGCGACGGGTCGTCGGGGTCGGCGGCCTCGTCTGGGTCGAGCACCGCCAGCAACACCACCTTCCCGGCGTCGTGTGCGGCGGCGAGCGACGCTCCGAACAGGGCCGTCGTCTCCGCGCGTTCGTGGTCGCCACGCATCGGGACGAGGACGTGGTCGTCGCTCTTGGCGGTGTCGTAGAGGTACTGCGAGCGGCGTTCGTAGAAGCGAGCGCGCCAGACGGAGAAGACGACGGCGACGAGGCCGCCGAAGACGGCGACGCTCGTGACGTACGCCTCGGGCGAGACGTCGTCGGTGACGAGGACGAGCAACGCCGTCGAGAAGGCAGCGGGTTCCTCCACGTCGAGCAGCCACGTCACGGCGCCGGTGAGGAAAATCGAGAGCGCGGCGCTGGCGGGCGAGACGACCCAGCCCGTCGCCACGGGCATCGAGAGTCGGATAGCCGCCCACCCACAGCACGCACCGACGACGAGGCCGATGACGAACCGATGGGGGGAGGCGTAGCGCCCCTCGGGGTCCGAAAAGAGGGTGTACGTCCCGGAGGCAAGTGGCGGGAAGAGCAGGAAGGAGAGTTCGGCGAGGGCGTTCGAGATGAAGGTGACCGAGGCGATGAGCAGGGGCACCGCCACCAGCACCGTCAGGTGGAGGAGGTTGCCGGTGTCCTGTAGCCAGCGACTGAAGGCGTCGAGTTCGCGCCGTTCGAATCGTCGCACGCGACGAGCTGCGGCGACGAGACGAGCGAGAACTCGGTCGAACATCCTATCCGAGCGTCGCGGCGGCGTCGAGGGCGAGTTCGATCATGCGCTCGACGTTGTTGCGGGCCTTCGGCGGGAGTTCGTCCTCGGTGGCGTCGCCGCTCCCCTTCTGCGTGCCGGCGACGAGGTTGCCGTCGACGGTGCAGATGGCGCCTGCACGAAGCCCCTTCCGTCGAGCGAGGGTGAAGAGCGCCGCGGCCTCCATCTCGACGGCGAGCAAGCCCGCCGCCTCCCAGTCCTCGACGTAGTCGTCGGTTTCGGCGTAGAAGGCGTCGTCGGTGACGACGGGGCCGACGTGAATCGCCTCGTCGTTCGATTCGGCGGCGGCGACGAGCGCCGACACCACGTCGTGGTCGGGGACGGCGGGATACTCGACGCGCTCGTAGCGCTTGGTCGTCCCCTCCTCCTTGGCGGCGGCGGTGGCGACGACCATGTCGCCGATTTCGATGTCGGCCTGGAGCGCGCCGGTCGTTCCGGGGCGGATGACCGTCTCGACGCCGACGGCCGCGAGCTCTTCGAGGGCGATGGCCGCCGAGGGCGACCCGATGCCGGTCGAACAGATGGTCAGGGGCACGCCCTCGTACTCGGCGTTGCACAGGTAATACTCGCGGTTGTGCGCCAGTTCTTCGACGGAGCCGTCGTCACAGGCGTCGGCGATGCGCTCGACCCGGTCGGGGTCGCCGGGGAGCAACGCCACGTCGTGTACGTCGCCCGTGTCGACTCGAAGATGCGGCTGCAGTGCCATACAGGCCCCTCGCGCCGCAGGGGAGAAAAACGTTCCCGGCACGCCACGAACCGAAATTCGGTGAAGGTTCGGTGAGCCTTCGGCCGGGGTTTGGCCCGGGTTCGGTAACATCTCGGAAAATCATCATATGTATCTCCGGCCTCCGTTGAGATGCAATGACGGACGACAACTCCCAGACGGGCTGGCTCGATTGGATCGTCGACGACCTGCGCGGCGAATCGGCGGCGTCGCGGCGACAGTTCCTGCAGCGGTCGGCCGCGGCAGGCGCCGGAACGCTCGCGCTCTCCATCGCGGGGTCGAACGCCGCGCTGGCACAGGAGGCCGAGAGCGACGAGACGACCGACGTCGACGTGTTGAACTACGCGCTCACGCTCGAACACCTCGAACACGCGTTCTACCGCGACGGCCTCGAACGGTTCGGCGAGAACGACTTCGAGCGCGCACAGACGCTCAACGGGTTGGCGTACCGAACCCGGAAGGACGTCCGCCCCAACTTCGAGGCGATTCGCGACCACGAGAAGGCACACGTCGACACGCTGACGACGGTTATCGGCGACCTGGGCGGCGACCCGGTGGCCGAGGCGTGTTACGACTTCGGCGTCGAGGACGTGGACGACTTCATCGCCGTCGCGGGCGTGCTGGAGAACACGGGCGTCTCGGCGTACGACGGCGCGATTTCGATGATCGAGAACGCGGACCTGCTGACGGCGGGCGCGACCATCGCAACCGTCGAAGGGCGGCACGCAGCGTACCTGAACACCCTGAACGAGAAGGACCCGTTCCCGGAAGCGTTCGACGACGCACAGAGTATGAGCGAGATTCTGGACGCGGCTGGTGGGTTCATCGTCGACTGCTGAGGCAGTCCCCCTGCCGGTGGGCTTACGGTGGTCGTGTCTGTGGTAGTGGACGATGGAGGCCCGCCTCTGGTACGTGCTCACCGGTACCCGCGGTGGCGTCAACCGTATCAGGCTCCTCCAATCGCTCGACGAGCGACCGCGAAACACCAACCAGCTCGCCGAGGAACTCGACCTCCACTACAAGACCGTCCAGCACCACCTCGACGTGCTGGTGGACAACGGCGTGTTGCGAAGCAGCGGCGACGACTACGGGGCGGTGTACCTGCCGACACCGCAGGCGGAGGACCACTGGGACCTCGTCGAGGAGATAATCGAGCAGGTGGACTGAACATGACGACAACACTCACGGCGGACAGGTTGCGTTCGACGGACGGTGGGCGAGGATGAGCGTGTGGACCGACATCGCGCGACTCGCCACCGTCGTGAACGTGTGCTTGCTCATCGCACTCGGCTACGTCTGGGGGCGCAACTACCTCGCGGTGCGGACGAAACACACCCTCGGACTCCTGCTGTTCTCCGTCTTCCTCCTCGCGGAGAACGGCCTGACGCTCTACTACTACCTGCTCGACCCGGACCTCTCGTCGTGGTACAGTACGCAGATGCCCGTCATCGTCTGGCAGGCGACGATGACGCTCCACGTCCTGCAGGCGCTCGGACTCGCCTTCCTGACGTGGGCGACTTGGGACTAGCCGACTCGTTCAGCGACCAACACACACAACTCGGTGGCCGACGACGCCCGGGGTATGTCCCTCCAACGACGGCAGTTACTGACCGCCGGCGCGACTGCCGGCCTCGCCGGCCTCGCGGGCTGTCTCAACTCGATTCGCGGCGACGACGCGCTCTCGGACGACACCGACTCCAGTCTCCGCCTCAGCCTTATCGAGGCGCCGACGCCCCTGCGAGAGGGCTACGTCGTCGACTTCGAGGAAACGCGGCGCCCGGACGACGACGAGGCGTTCGCCGCGGCGCTCGCGGGCGACTCCTACACCACCCAGTATCGGACACCTTTCGGCTCGCGACCGGACGACCCGCGGTACGTCCGCCACGAGGGGACGTACTACCACCTCGACCACGTCGTCGTGAACGAACGGGCAGTCACACATCCGGTGCTTCGACTGACGGACATCGCCGACACCGAATCGAGCGACGCGCCCGACGCCGTCGACGCGGACGCGCTCTCGGAGGGCGACCGAACCGCCGTCCACGTCGCCCACATGGCGGCGCGGGCGCGGGGGAACGTCGGCGGCGTGCCGTGGGGACTCGTCCAGCGCGGCGGGTACGTCTTCCGCGACGACGAACGGGCGACAGATAGCCAATTGCTCGGCGACGACGCCCCCTCGCACGTCGCCTACCGCGGGACGGTGTACGAACTCCGGGTGAGCCGAGAACGGTTCTACGAACCGGTGTATCGAGCGACGGTCGAGCCAGTCGCCGAGTCGCCCGAGCGGATGGAGGCGATTCTCCGCGCGCAGTTCGTCGACGCCCGCCTGTCGCGCGAATCGCTGTCGGCCGAGGCGCGGTCGATTCTCCGGACAGCGCAAGGTGAACACTACGAGGAGTCACACCCCTACTCCGAGGCGTACCGCTCGGTACTGACCGAACTCCACGCCCGAGCGTATCTCGACGGCAACATCGAGAAGGACGCGTACACCGAGGACTTGGGGTCCGGGCGAGTGCGGTACGGCGAGACGTACTACGACTACCGGTTGCGGTTCGTCTAGGCGACGGCGAAGAGCAACACGTTGTGAACGCCGGGGCCGAGTCCGACGGCGGCGACGAAAGCGAGGAGGAGTCGCCCCTGTGTCGGCGCCTCGCGGACCGTTTCCGCGAGGGCGGCGACCACCGCGGCGGCGACGGCGAGTTTCACGAGGACGAACAGCCACCCGCTCCCGACGAGCGACGCGGTGGGGAGCGACGCCGCGAACTCGAGGATGACCGCCGAGAGCGGCGTTCGCTCGCCGAAGCCGAGGAGGTCGACGCCGACGGCCGTCGACACGCCGTCGAGGGCGTGGGCGACGACGGCGAGGACGCCCGGCGCCCGGGTGACGGTCACGCCGGGGACGGCGCGGCGAAGAGTTCCCCACGTCGCCGCGGCGGCGACGGCGGTGCCGACGAGGATGCCGAGCGACGGGAGGAGGCGGAGCGACCCGCGTTCGAGACCGACGCCGACGACGGTGACGACGGGCGGGACGAGGGCGAGACAGCCGGCGGCGGCGAGGAGTCGTGGCGTCGACGCACTCACTCGCGCCGTGAGGAGCCACGCCGCGCCGGCGACGACGGCGACGGAGAGGTAGACGGCGGGCGTACCGGCGAACGGGCGCACGACGGCGGGGAGCGTACCGAGCACGTAGAGGACGTGCAGCGCGGAGCCGAGCACCATCCACGGCGCGAACGCAAGGACGGTCAGGTCGGTGACCGGCGGGCGGTGCCGGCGAAGGAGCCCACCCACGACGGCGAGGCCGACGACGAGTGCGACCAAGTAGGGCGCGGGCGGGAGCGCGAATCCCTCGGGGAGGACGGCCATGGAGGATGAGCGGCGAGTCGGCGGGAAAGCCTTACGCTCCGCCGCGGCAAGGGGCGGGCATGGACCGAGCCGACTTCGCCGCCTGCATCGACCACACCGTCCTCGGCCCGGAGACGACGCTCGCCGACGCGGAACGCGTCGTGCGCGAGGCGGCCGACCACGGCATGAACGCCTGCATCCCCCCGTGTTACGTGCGCGAGGTGGCGGACGCGGCGCCGTCGGTGACGCTGATGACCGTCGTCGGCTTCCCGCACGGCCAGCACGCCCCGGCGGCGAAGCGCGAGGAGGCGGTCGGGGCGTGGGACGACGGCGCCGACGAACTCGACGTGGTGATGAACGTCGGCCGACTCAAGGCGGGCGACGACGCGGCCGTCGTCGAAGAGCTCGCCGAACTCGTCGCGGCGGTGCCCGTTCCGGTGAAAGTCATCGTCGAAGCGCCGCTGCTGAACGAGGAGGAGCTGCGCCGGGCGGCGGCGGCGGCCGTCGACGCCGACGCCGACTACCTCAAGACCGGGACGGGGTTCGCGGGGCCAGCGACCACGGAGGACGTGGCCCTCCTCAGCGAGTACCTGCCGGTGAAAGCAAGCGGCGGCATCGGGACGGCGGAGGCGGCGCGAGCGATGTTGGACGCGGGCGCGACGCGCATCGGCGCCTCGTCGGGCGTCGAGTTGGTCGAGGAATTTTAGTCGCGTCGTCAGGGGATATCGGCGGCGACGAAATCGGTCGGGGCGGACCGTTTCGCTTTTCTCCGCGCGGGCGCAAGTCAGCGACACACCGAATGGCCCGCTATCACATCGAGACGTACGGGTGTACGGCCAACCGCGGCGAGAGCCGAGCCATCGAGCAACGGCTTCGCGACGGGGGGCACCACCCCGCGGAGGGTCCCGCCGACGCCGACGTGGCCATCCTCAACACCTGTACGGTCGTCGAGAAGACGGAGCGGAACATGCTCCGTCGGGCCGAGGAACTGCAGGACGAAACCGGTGACCTCGTCGTCACGGGCTGTATGGCGCTGGCCCAAGGCGAGGAGTTCGCCGACGCCGACATCGACGCCGACGTGGTCCACTGGGACCAGGTGCCCGAGGCGGCGATGAACGGCGAGTGTCCGACGACGACGCCGGACACCGAGCCGATTCTCGACGGCGCCATCGGCATCCTCCCCATCGCCCGTGGCTGTATGAGCGACTGCTCGTACTGCATCACCAAGCGCGCGACGGGCAAACTCGACTCGCCGCCCGTCGAGGAGAACGTCGAGAAGGCGCGGGCGCTGATTCACGCGGGCGCGAAGGAGATTCGTATCACGGGACAGGACACGGGCGTCTACGGCTGGGACCGCAATCAGGGCGAGAGCCTCCTGCCCGAACTGCTGGACCGCATCTGCGACATCGAGGGCGACTTCCGGGTGCGCGTCGGCATGGCGAACCCGAAGGGCGTCCACGGCGCCCGCGAGGAGCTCGCCGAGACGTTCGCTGCGAACGACGAACTCTACAACTTCCTGCACGCGCCGGTGCAGTCGGGGTCGAACGACGTCCTCGGTGACATGCGCCGCCAGCACCGGGTGGAGGAGTTCCTCGAAGTCGTCGAGACGTTCGACGACCGACTAGACGAGTGGACGCTGTCGACGGACTTCATCGTCGGCTTCCCCACCGAAACCGAGGCCGACCACGAGCAGAGCATGGACCTCCTGCGCCGGGTCCGCCCCGAGAAGATCAACGTCACCCGCTTCTCGAAGCGTCCGGGAACCGACGCGGCGGAGATGAAAGGGCTGGGCGGAACGCTCAAGAAGAAGCGCTCGAAGGCGATGTCGGAACTGAAACGCGAGGTAGTCGGCGAGGCACACGAGTCGATGGTCGGTGAGCGTCGGGAGGTGCTCGCGGTCCGACCGGGCACCGGCGACTCCGTGAAGTGTCGCGACGGCGCCTACCGGCAGGTCATCGTCCAACACGCCGACGACCAAGGGGTCGAACCCGGTGACTTCGTCGAGGTCGAGATTACCGGCCACGAGACGATGTACACCTTCGGAACGCCGGTCTGAGGCGCGGAACCGACGCGGTTTTGGTCCTGCTGACGGAGCAACGCGTATGGCCAAGTGGCTCCGAAGCGGCCTCCGTCGAGACATCTGCGTCGTCGTCGCGAGCGAGGGCGACCCCACGGCACAGGAGTGTAAAGCGGCGCTCGAATCACAGTACGACGGGCGAATCGAGCCATCGCAGTTCTACGGTGCGCTCGACACGCTGACGGAGAAGGGTCACCTCACGAAGCGCGTCGACGGCATCCACGACCGGTACGCGCTCACCGAAGCGGGGGAACGAGCGCTCCGCGACCACTACGAGTGGGTGCGCGAGGCGCTCTAACGGGTCGTCGTCGACGCTGAGGAGCGGTCGGCGGCGTCTTTCCACTCGCCCAGTCCCGCCGGGTCGAGGTGGACGTGGACGTCGGAGACGGGTTCGATTTCGCGGACGCGCTGGTGGAGTTCGGTCTCGATGTCGTGGGCTTCCGCGAGCGTGTGGTCGCCGTCGATTTCGGCGTGGAACTCCACCTCGATGACGTGCCCGGAGTAGTAGGCGACGAAGTCGTGAATCCCCCGTACCTCGGGGTGTGAGCGGATGGCCGCCTCGATGCGCTCGCGTTCGTCCGGCGGCGGCGCGCTGTCGGAGAGGTAGCGGACGTTCTCCCGCGAAATTTCGATACCTTGGTAGATGACGAGCAGGCTCACCACGCCCCCGGCTATCGGGTCGAGAATCGGGTAGCCGAAGGCCATGCCGACGACGCCGGCGAAGGCCGCGAGCGTCGTGTACACGTCGTTCTTGCTGTCAGCGGCGAGGGCGCGCAGACTCGGGGAGTCCACATCGCGGTTGACGACGACGGTGTACCAGTAACAGGCGTAGCGGACGACGAGGGCGAACACGAGGCCGGCGACGAGGATGGCGCTGTACTCGGCGTTCGGGCCAGCAAGGAGCGCGTGGCCCGCGTCGTAGAGGAGTTTCAAGCCGAGGATGACGAGGACACCCCCGACGAACAGCGCGGCGAGGGGTTCGAACCGGTCGTGGCCGTGGGGGTGGGAGTCGTCGGCGTCGTCGTAGACGAAGCGCCCCCAGACGAGGACGACGGCGCTGGCGAGGAGGTCCGCGACGGAGTGGGCGGCGTCAGCCATAAGCGCGAGACTGCCGAAAGTGAGGCCGAGCGCTCCCTCGACGACGATTTTGAGGACGTTCGAGGCGACGTTGACCCACGACGCCTTGAGGAACGATGCGCGGTCCTCGCTCATACCCCAGCAAAGACCCTAATGCCACATAAGGCGTGCCATTAGACGTGTAGAAGGCAGCTTTCGAGTGAGTCTAATCGAAGGCAAACTGGACGGCGCTGTCGTCGCCGGGGACGGTGGCCTCGGGGAGTTCGGCGAAGGCGTCGTGGACGCGGGCGTACGTCTCATCGACGGCTTCGACGATGACCGACGTGTCCGCGACGACGGGCATGAAGTTGGTGTCGCCCTCCCACCGCGGGACGACGTGCGTGTGGAGGTGGTCGTCGATGGAGCCACCAGCGGCACTGCCGCCGAGGTTGAGGCCGGCGTTGTAGGCGTCGGGTTCGAACGCCCGGTCCATCGCGTCGAAGGTCCGCTGTTTGAGGCGGGCGTGGTCGAGGAGAGTGGCGTCGTCGAGGGCCCCGTACCGTCGCTCGTGGGCGTCGGGGATGACCATGACGTGGCCGGGGTTGTAGGGGTAGTTGTTCAGGATGACGAAAGCGTGGTCGCTGCGCGCGACGATGCGACTCGCTCTGTCGTCGTCGCGCGCGGGCAGGACGCAGAACGGACAGCCGTCGATATCGTCGTCGCCGTCGCGAGTCACCCACTCGATGCGCCACGGGGCGAACAGTTGGTCCATACCGTCAGCGGGGCAGCCACGGATATATACTGTCGGCTCCCGGTCGCGTCGCGTCAGAAATCCGGCAGACGCGGAACGTTCTCACGGCTGAGAACCCGGTTCATCCCGGATTAACCGGGTTTAATCCGGGTTAACCGACTGCCGGGCTTATGCAACCAGCACGGAAACGCCCGACGTGATGAAGGCGAAACGACCCGACCCGAACACCAACCGCGAACGGTGTCCCGACTGCGGCCGAGAGACTAGACACGAGGTCCGGGTAGAGATTCGAACCGAGAACCCCGCATCGTCGAACGCGGCGTTCTCGCGGGAACCCTATCGGGTGTCCGTCTGCGATGTCTGCGAAGCGGAGTCGATTCAGCGGATGAACGACGCTTAGGCCGTCGTAACCTCACACCCGTCTTCGGTGACGATGAGGGTGTGTTCGGCCTGACTGACCAGACAGCCGTCTTCCTCTTTCAGTACTGGGTAGCCGTGGATGACGTCCTGTTGCTTGAGTCGTCGGAGCGCCATCTCGGCGCGAGAGGCGTCCAGCCATCGGGCCGCGAAGGGGAGGGTGCGGTACTCCGAGGTGACTTGGTCGAGCACCTGTCGGGCTTGTCGGTTGCGGACGGAGCGTTCGCGTTCCAGCCCGTAGATTTCCTCCTTGGCGCCTTCGCTCACCTTGCCGCGGCCGTCGGTGGCGAACGGTTCGATGGCGATGACGTCGCCGACCTGTAGCTCGGCGCCGTGTTCGACGCCGCGGTTGGGGACGCTCGGAGCGGTGTGGGCGTCCCACTGTTCGACGCCGTGACCGGAGAGGTTGAGGACGGGCGTGTAGCCGTAGCCGCGGATGACGTCCTCGATTTCGCCGCCGATGGTGCCGGTGTCGGCGCCGGGTTCGACGGCGTCGATTGCCACGTCCAACGCTTCCTCGGCCGCTTCGACCATCTCCGGGTTGCCGGAGAGGTCCACCGTCGTCGCGGCGTCGGCGATGTAGCCGTCGACGTGGACGCCCACGTCGAGACAGACCATCTCCTCGCCGAACTCGGTGTCGTCGTCGCGGGCGGGCGTGGAGTGGCTGGCCTCCTCGTCGATGCTGATGTTGACGGGGAAGGCGGGGCCGTCGGCGAGTTCGTAGATGCGTTCCTCGGCGTGTTCGGCTACTTCTAGGTGCGTGACACCCGGTTCGATCATCTCGGCTGCCTCGTCGAGGACGGTCCGCAACGCCTCACCGGCCTGGCGATACTTCTCGACGGTTTCCTCGTCGAGGGGTCCTACGCTCATGGGCGCTCTTGGCGTGAGTCGGGGAAAGAGGTTGCGGCATGGGCGACGGGAGTGCGACAGCGACCCCCGCACGGGACGGCCGCGTTCGGGGAGAACGGCAGTTCTTTCACGCTGGTCGGTGAATTCGGCGACGATATGAGCTACGACAGAGTCGAGGTTCCTGACGACGGTGAACGCATCACCGTCGACGAGGCGACCGGCGAACTCGACGTACCGTCGAATCCGATTATTCCCATCATCTACGGCGACGGTATCGGCACGGACGTCGGCCCGGCGGCCCAGTCCGTCCTCGAAGCGGCCGCGGAAGCGACGGGCCGTTCCATCAGTTGGATGCGCCTCTACGCGGGCGAATCGGCCCGCGAACGCTACGACGAGAACCTGCCCGAGGAGACAGTCGAGGCCATCCGCGAACACCGCGTCGCCATCAAGGGTCCGCTGACGACGCCCGTCGGGAGCGGGTTCCGGTCGCTGAACGTCGCCCTCCGGAAGAAACTCGACCTCTACACGAACATGCGGCCGACCTACCATCTCGACGGCGTCCCCTCGCCCGTCACCCACCCCGAGAAGATGGACATGGTCAACTTCCGGGAGAACACCGAGGACGTCTACGCCGGCATCGAGTGGGAGGCCGGCACCGAGGAAGTGGAACGAGTCCGCGAGTTCGTCGAGGAGGAGATGGGCTTCGACAACACCATCCACGACGGCCCGGTCGGCATCGGTCTCAAGCCCATCTCGGAGTTCGGGAGCAAGCGCCTCATCCGACAGGCCATCGAGTACGCCCTCGAGAACGACCGCGACTCGGTGACGCTCGTCCACAAGGGCAACATCATGAAGTTCACCGAGGCGGCGTTCCGCGACTGGGGCTACGAAGTCGCCGCAGAGGAGTACGGCGAGAACGTCATCACCGAGGACGAACTCTGGGACGAGTACGACGGCGAGGCGCCCGAGGACGTGGTCGTCGTCAAGGACCGCATCGCCGACAACATGCTCCAGCAGTTGCTGACGCGGACGGAACAGTACGACGTGCTGGCGATGCCGAACCTGAACGGCGACTACCTCTCGGACGCCGCGGGCGCCCAGATTGGCGGCCTCGGCATCGCGCCGGGCGCTAACCTCGGCGACGGGCGCGTCCTCGCCGAACCCGTCCACGGTTCGGCGCCGAAGTACGCCGGCGAGGACAAGGTCAACCCGACCGCGATGATTCTCTCCGGGCGCATCATGCTCGAACAGCTGGGCTGGGAGGACGCCGCGGACCTCGTGCGCGACGCCGTCGAGGAGACCATCTCGTCGGGCAAGGTCACCTACGACCTCCACCGACAGATCGAGGGCGGCACCAAACTCGCCACCAGCGAGTACGCCGAGGCGGTCGTCGAGAAGATTCACGAACTGGCGTAAGCCACGCGGTGTGTCACCATCCCGCGTTCGGATGCTGACAATATCGCGCGGGATTCTACACTAATTTATAGCCGGAGGGGCAGGTGAGGGTATGAGCGAGCCACACGTGCTACTGCTCGGTGCACCGGGTGCAGGGAAAGGGACGCAGAGCAAGCGCCTCGCCGACGAGTTCGGCATCGAACACGTCACGACGGGCGACGCCCTCCGCGCGAACAAGGACATGGACATCAGCCACATGGACACGGAGTACGACACGCCGCGTGCGTACATGGAGGCTGGCGAACTCGTCCCCGACGAAGTCGTCAACGAAATCGTCAAGACGGCGCTGCAGGAGGCCGACGGCTACGTCCTCGACGGCTATCCCCGCAACCTCGACCAGGCCGAGTATCTCTCGGACATCACCGACCTCGACGCCGTCGTCTTCCTCGACGTGAGCAAGTCGGAACTCGTCGACCGCCTCACCGGCCGGCGCGTCTGTGACGACTGCGGCGCCAACTACCACGTCGAGTTCAGCCCGCCGGAGTCGGAGGGCGTCTGTGACGACTGTGGCGGCGACCTGATTCAGCGAGACGACGACACGGAAGACACGGTCCGCGAGCGACTCCGCGTCTACGAGGAGAACACCGAACCGGTCGTCGAACACTACCGCGACGAGGGCGTCCTCGTCGAAATCGACGGCGAGGGGACGCCGGACGAAGTGTTCGACGCCATCCGCGACGAAGTCGCCGACGCGGCCTGAACGCGGTCGCAGTTCTCGTTTTTGCGCGGTCCCGTCGGGAGGCAGAGTAAAAGCTTCATAACTGTCGGGGGGAAACTGCCACCAATGGCACGGATCGAGCAGAAGGTGCGAACCCTAGTCTCCGAGGACGCGGAGATGGAGACCGTCATCGAGACGGTCCTCGACCGCGCGGACGAGACGGGCGAGGTCAAGTGGGTCGACGTCCGCGAGGACATCTCGAGTGGCCAGTGGGGCCGCCTCATCGAGAAGGGTATCCTGATCGACGGCGAGACCGGCTTCCGACTGGACGACCCCGAGGCGACTCGCGACGCCCTCGAAGACGAGACGGTGACCGCGAGTTCGAGCGACGGGGAGTCGTCGTGGTCGAAATGGGACAAGGGCGCAGCGGTCGTCAGTATCGGCCTCTTCGCTGGCTACTCGTGGGCGCCGATGCGGAACCTCATCGGGTCGGCGATGAACGTCGCGCTCGGTCCGCTGAACTCGATGCTTCCCTTCTACGCCGTCGTCATGATTCTGGCCGTCGTGACGGGGCTGTACTCCACCATCCTGCAGGCGAACCTGATGGACAGCGAGAAGATGGGCGAGTATCAAGCGAAGATGCAGGAGATTCAGGAGAAACGCAAGGCGGCCAAAGAGCGCGGCGACGACGAGGCCCTCGACCGCATCCAGGACGAGCAGATGGAGGCCATGGGCGACCAGATGGGCATGTTCAAAGAGCAGTTCCGACCGATGGTGTGGATTATGTTCCTCACCATCCCGGTCTTCCTCTGGATGTACTGGGGCGTCGGCATCGGCGCGAACGCGAACCCGGTGTTCGACCTCCAGCCGCTGGTCCTACCGCTCGTCGGTGAGAAGGCGTGGACCGCGCAAGCGCTCGGCCCGATTCAGGTGTGGATTGTCTGGTACTTCCTCTGCTCGATGGGCTTCACCCAGATCATCCGCAAAGGGCTGAACATCGACATCAGCCCGACCGGGTCGTAAGTGAACACGCTCTTTTAGCCGGCCATCCTGAGTGGCGATATGTTACTCACCGTGTCCGGTCCGGCGGGCAGTGGGAAGAGCACGACGGCCGCCGGCCTCGCGGAGGCGCTCGATCTGGAACATATCAGCGGTGGCGACATCTTCCGCGACCTCGCGGCCGAACGTGGCTACTCGCCGGTCGAATTCAACGAACTCGCCGAGGAAGACGAACACATCGACAACGACCTGGACCGACGGCTCTACGAAATCGCCCGCGACCGAGACGACGTCGTCCTCGAATCGCGTCTCGCGGGGTGGCTCGCCCCCGACGCCGACTTCCGGCTCTGGCTCGACGCACCCATCGACGTCCGCGCGGCCCGCATCGCCGACCGCGAGGGGAAATCGGTCGAGCAGGCCCGCGAGGAGACGCTCCGACGCGAGCGAAGCGAGCGGAAACGCTACGACGAGTACTACGACATCCCCATCGACGACCTCTCGATTTACGACCTCGTGGTGAACACGGCGCGGTGGACGGCGCCGGACGTCCTCGCCATCCTCACCACCGCCGTCGAACGCTACGACACCGCAGACGACGAGGGCCGCCACGCCATCGAGGGCGTCGAACTCGACGGTTTCGAGTCGTGACGCTCCGCGACCCACCGGGCGAACGGTCGCTCGACGACCGCCTCTCGTTCGGCGTCCTCAACCTCGACAAACCGCCCGGTCCCTCCGCACACCAGGTCGCCGGGTGGGTGCGTGACCTCGTCGGCGTCGACCGCGCGGCCCACGCCGGCACCCTCGACCCGAAGGTGACGGGGTGTCTGCCCGTCATGCTCGGCGACGCCACGCGCCTCGCGCCCGTCTTTCTGGAGGGGCGCAAGGAGTACACCACCGTCCTCGAACTCCACGGCAACGCTCCCGCAGACCTCGACAGCGTCCTCGCTGACTTCGAGGGAGACATCTACCAGAAACCCCCGCGCAAGAGCGCCGTCGCGCGCCGCCTCCGCACGCGCCGCATCCACGACCTGACCGCCCTCGAAGTCCGCGACCGACAGGTCCTCCTCCGAATCGAGTGTGCGAGTGGGACGTACGTCCGCAAACTGTGTCACGACCTCGGCCTCGCCCTCGGGACCGGCGCGCACATGGGCGCCCTGCGCCGGACCGCGACCGACCCCTTCGACGACCGCGACCTCGTGACGCTCCACGACCTCGCCGACGCCCTCGCCTTCGCCGACGAGGGCGACGAAGCCCCGATTCGCGAGGTTGTCACCCCCGCCGAACGGATGCTGACCGGCCTGCCGAGCGTCACCATCGCGCCGAGCGCCGCCGAACAGGTCGCCACCGGCGCACAGGTGTACGCGCCGGGCGTCATCGACGCCGACGACGCCGAGGACGGTGCGCTCGTCGCCTGCTACACTCCCGACGAGTCCGCCGTCTGTCTCGGGCGTCTCGTCGGCGACCCGACGGCGTCCGAGGGCGTCGTGGTCGAGCTCGAACGGGTGCTGGTCTGACGCGAGTGAGGATGAAACGACACGCTTAACCCGCAGACTGCCCTCCGTCGAATCGTGGGACCGTGGGGTAGTGGTATCCTCTGCGCATGGGGTGCGTTGGACCCGTGTTCGAATCACGGCGGTCCCATCCACTTACGTACCGAACGCTAACATCCAGAGCGGTAGGTACACTACGAACTTCTCTGTGCCTGTAGAGGCCGTGGATCCTATCTGGAGCCTTCTAATCCGTTCTAGTAGTATTAAAATGACTGCTGGCACGCTAGACATTTTTAACTGTGGAGATTATACCATAGGGTAGGAAGCTAAAGGTAATGCTCGATCCTCCAGAATGTGGAATTGATTCGAACCTGTGGCAGCAGGTTCGAACTCTCCCTCTTGCCAGGAGTCCGTCTCTTCGTGACGACAGCCGACACTACGGAGAGAGTGACATAAATCTTACTGCCGAGAGGTGCAATATCCCGGAGAAGTCGGCTCCATAAGTTACCTGTGAGTTTCAGACAACTCATCGACGACTACAAGACCCGGCATCGGACCGAAGATAGCCTTGAAGACCAAGTGGCAGTCCTTGCTGCGCACAACTGGATCGGGACGAATCCTGATGATCCCCATCTGAAAAAAAGCGATATAGAAGAAACTCTCGATGAGATGGGGGTGAATCTGGACTGCAATCTCGGTACTAGTGTTGGGAACACTGACGAGGATCAAGTTATCTCAAGTTTCAGACCCGATGATCTGCCGGATTGGTTCATCATCCGAGAGCGCGACGGCGCGTTCGTGATGGGGGATGACGAATTCCCAGCGGCAGTTCACGATGAATGCGAACGTGTTATCAGCCACATCGAGGCGATGAGCGATTCTACGGGTGGTGATGATGCCGCCGTTGCTGATGGTGGCCCCCCGCCGACGAACGATGATGGTCAGACCCTCCGAGAGGTCATAGCTGAAGAGATCGAAGAGGATTCCAATGCGTTGGAGGACTACCTTCGAAGAGGTCCTGCTAAAGAACGCCGTTCCAAGCTCAACGATGTCGTTGAGGTTATAAAACAATCCGGGTTCGAAAAGCCGGATTCCTATGATGAGATAAGTCTCGTTCCAAAAGCCCGGAGGTATCACCTTAGCCAGGGAGCTATCTCGGAGTATGACCTAGCCTGAGATAGCTTCCTTCTTTGATTAAGGTACTCCTGATAGCCACTACAGCTTCTACCGAGCGCTACGGCTCCAGAGTACAGGAAACGGACCCCGATAAGGTGTCGGGTCCGCATGTGCCTCCGTATCCTAAGCGGAAGCCATACTGAGAGACGTGGCCAGCGAATATCAATCCTCCGTATGAGAGACGAGCGAGCTATCCCGTGACTCCGGGAGGTACCGCGACGCCGTCGCTCACTCGTTGACGAGCAACAGCTTGCCCACGAAGTCGCCTTCCTCGGCGCGTCGATGGGCGTCGGCAACCTCGTCGAAGGTGTAGCGGTCGTCGATGTGCGGGGCGACCCGACCCTTGTCGACGAGGGTCGCGATGGTGTCCAGTTCCTCGCCGATACGCTCCTGTCGCTCACCCGCCAGCACCGGGTAGATGACGAGGACGACGCCGAGTTCGAGAGAGGTGGCGTGCATCGGTGCGAGGTCGACGTCCTCCGCCTCGCTGGATTCGGTGGTGACGACGGCCCCGTAGGGCTGGACCGCCTCGAACGACGTGTTGATGTGGTCGTCGCCGATGGGGTCGAAGACCACATCGAACCCGTCGCCGCCGGTGTACTCGTCGACGTACGTCGCGACATCGGTCTGCGTGTAGTCGACCGTGGCGTCGGCGCCGAGGTCCGCGGCGAGCGAGCGTTTTGCGTCGGTGGAGCCAGTCGCGACGACGTTCGCGCCGAACCAGTCGGCGAGTTGGACGCCGATGTGGCCGACGCCGCCGGTCGCGCCGTAGACCAACACGTCGTCGTCGATGTCGACGCTGGTCTTGTCGGCGAGCATCTCCCACGCGGTCAGGGCGACGACGGGGAGGGCGGCGCTGTCTGCGAGCGGAATCGAGTCGGGGGCGTGGGCGAACGTGCCCGCGTGGCCGACGACGTAGTCGGCGAGCGACCCCTGTCGGCCCGCGCCGCCGGGCATGCCGTACACCTCGTCGCCGACGTCGAACGCCTCTACGTCCTCGCCGACGGCGTCGACGACGCCGGAAACGTCGCAGTGTAGCGTCGCCGGGAACTCGGGCGTGAACTCGGGGATATACCCCTGCCGAATCTTGTAGTCGACGGGGTTGACGCTGGAGGCGACGACTTCGACTCGAATCTCGTTGGGCGCGGGGTCGGGAACCTCGACGGTGGTCTGCTCGAACACGTCGGGGTCGCCGAACTCTGCAATCGTGTAGGCGTCCATCTCGGAAGGCATCGACGACTCTTGGGGACTCGGCCCTCTATACCCCGCGCCCGAGGAGATTTGGGTGGGCTTTCGACGAGCGGATTAGCGCTTCTCGAAGCGATGCCGGACGATGTCGGAGTCGTCGTCCCACTCGAAGTTGTCGTGAGCGCGTTCCAGAATCTGCTTGTAGTGGTCGAGGTCACGCGCCCCCTCGGCGCGGGCGTCGGCGTCGGTCATGTCGCCGAGGGTTCGCTCGGTCACGTCGACGACTTCGAACGTCGTATCGTCGAGCGTGAAGGTGTCGCCCTCGTCGGCGTATCGCTGCCCGCGGTGAATCTGTGTCACGTCGCCGTCGAGTGCCTGTTGGCGCATCCGGTCGTTCGGGAGGAGCGTATCGGGGTCGAGCTGTGCCATACACAGTCGTCGGGACGGAGCGACAAAAGCGGTCGGCCGGGACGGAATCGAACGTACGTCCGTCCACGGCGTCAACGTGAGTCGTCTCACGAACGAACATCCAACGAAACAGAATTTGGAATGAAAATATAATATTTTGATGCTCTTTGTAACCATATACAGACAGAATAAGAGGATTGAAAGCCCAATCGTCCGGAAAATATTTATTCCCTTGGTCGTATGGTCGTGTATGGTCGAACACGAGAACGGAACGCGGGTCGCCTCGCACACGGAGTACGCTCGCACGCGGGTACAGTGCGTGGGGTGTGGGATGAGCGTCCCCGTCGACGAGACGCGGGGCGGGCGGCGACTGTGCAGTCGCTGTGCCCGCACGAACTGATGAGTGTAGAAGACGCGATGCCCGCGGTGACGGCGCTCGGGACGGAACCGGAGTTCGAATTGGAGTGTCTCTACGACGACCCGTCGAACCCCTCGGAACTGACCGTTTTCACGCCGGAGACGGAGCGTCTCGCGACGGAGTGGGTCACGGTCGACCAGTCGACTGCAGTGTCGCTCGAAGAAGTTCGGTGAGCGTCACGCCGAATCGGGCGGGTCGCCGTCGGAGGCCCACACGTCCGACACCGCCGTCGGGTCGACCGGCACCTCTTTTCGATTCCCCATCGCGCCGATCGTTCGGGTCGGGAAGTCGTCGTCGGGCGCCGAAATCGTGAGCGCGGAGTGGACGAAGAGATACTCTGGCGTGAGACAGAAATCCCCGGAAATCTCGCCGCGGAGCACGCCCGTCGCGTCCGTGAACGCGAGTGCGCGTTCGTACTCTCGCTTGCACGCCGGACAGGTCCCGCCGTTCGGGTGGCCGTCGGCGTCGCCAGACATGATGGGTCCGTCAGTGTCTCCCATGGGGAACGCAGGGCCGTAGAGTGACAAAGCGTTTGTGACGCGACTTACCGCCTCGACCTATGATGTGTATTATTGCCTATTATACCCACACACGCCTCTAGCGTATTCGGACATATGCTAGGATAAGGAATATATATCCGGACAAACTCCACTACAATCGTCGTGATAGAGGACAACCACGCAGAATTTCCGTTGAATAGTGTAGATACGCGCATAGAGTACACGAGTTCGAAGGGCAGCACGGGCACCAGCGGAGCCAACTGAGACACTAATGTTCGACAAAGAGGACCTCGAGGGACCACGGATCGACCGACGGACGGCGACGAAACTACTCGCAGCGGGCGGATTGACCGGGCTGGCAGGCTGCAGCGGTGGGAGCGGTGATAGCTCGGAATCGACCGATAGCTCGGGCGAAAACAGTTCGAGCGGCTCGGACGAATCGAGCGGAGCGAGCGACGGTGGCTCCAGCGGTGGATCGATCAGTGCCGGCTGGAACATCGACGAAATCGAGTACCTCGACCCCCACTACATCGACAAGGGCCAAGAGATCTACGTCTCCTCGAACATCTACAGCGGGCTAGTCAAGATTGGATCGGACGGCGCTATTGTGGGTGACCTCGCCAACGACTGGTCGCTTCCGGACAGTTCGACGTACGTGTTCGACCTGAAGGAGGGGGCGACGTTCCACAACGGCGACCCGCTCGACGCCGCCGCCGTGAAGGCGTCACTCGAACGGCTCATGAGCCTCGACGACTCGCCGCATCTCGGGAAGGTGTCGTCGGTCGAGAGCATCACTGCCGAAGACGAGACGACGCTACGTATCAGCCTCTCGGAGACGGTCGGGCCCTTCATCTCGTTCCTGACCCGAGGGCCGGGACGCGCGGGCACCATCGTCCATGCCCCGAGCGCCACGGAGAACCCCGACGAGTACAACCGGATGCCCGTCGGGAGCGGCGCGTTCGAACTCACCGACCGCGAGTCGGGTGAGTACCTACAACTGGAGGCCCACGACGGCTACTTCGAAACGGACGAGGACGGGAACGCACTCCCCTACCTCGACTCGGTTCGGATCGACCTCATCCCGGAACCGTCGACGATGTGGACGGCGATGCGGGGCGGGGAGCTTCAGTACTCCAACAGCATTCCGCCACAGAACGCCGGGCAGGCCGAATCGATGGATTCGCTCGACGTCGTGGGGACGAATCCGGGCGCGTGGTTCTGCATCGCGCCGCTGTGTAACGACCCGGCAGAGGTCGAGTGGCAGCAGTACGCGAGCGGTGCCGGCGAGCCGACCGACAAGTGGTCGGACGAGGACCTTCCGACGACCGACCCGCAGGTTCGGGAGGCCATCGCCATGGCCATCGACCGTGAGGCGCTCATCGAACGGGCTTTCTTCGGCTACGCCGAACCCGCACACTCCGTCTTCAACCCCTCCATCGCGTGGCTCTACGAGGAAGAGCCCGATCCCGGGCAGTACTACGATCCAGAAGCGGCCCAGCAACTCCTCGACGACGCCGGCTACACGGGCGAGCCACGGATGAGCCTCTCCCTGCTTGGCACCCCGAGCGACGAGCGTCGGATGACCGTCGTACAGGAGATGCTCTCGCAGGTCGGCATCGAAGTCGAACTCAACGTTCAGCAGGAATCGGCCTACTGGGACAACCTCTACCGCTACGAGAACGAACTCGTGATGTACGACGGCTACGTCGACATCGACCCGTGGATGTCGCTGTGGAAGCAGCTCAAGACGCCGGTTGAATCCGGGTCGGCGGGTGCGTGGCAGGCGAATCTCTACCAGAACTCCGAGTTCAACTCCCTCCTCGAGGAAGACTACAGAACTTCCGATATGGAGACACGAACAGAACTCCTCCGGCAGGCCGAGGAGCTGTTCCTCGAAGACACCGCATGGGCCATGACGACGTTCCCGCTAATTCCGAAGGCGAGCGCGTCGAATCTCACCGGCGTCGGGAATCAAGCCGGACTGAGCAACTTCCACACCGCACAACTCGAGTGAAATGGGCATCCAACGGTACGTCGCGAAACGGACGCTGCAAGCGATTCTGGTCATCTACGTGGTCGCGACCACGGTGTTCGTCGCGATTAGGTCCATCCCGGGCGACCCCGCACGCCTGATACTCGGAGGTGACGCCGACGCCGACGCCATCGCGGCGGTGCGCGCCGAACTCGGCCTCGATCAGCCCATTTACGTCCAGTACGGCCGCTGGATGACCGACCTGGCGAGAGGGGACTTCGGGACGTCGATATACACCGGCGAACCCGTCCTCGGACGCATCGCCGGCGCCGCGGAACCGACGCTGAGTATCGGGGTCGTCGGTATTAGCATCGCCATTCTGATCGCCATCCCCGCGGGAATCGTCAGCGCGACGCGGCGAAACCAGTGGGAGGACTACGTCGCGACCGGGGTCGCCTTCCTCGGCATCAGCATGCCCTCGTTCTGGATCGGCATCGTCCTCCTGCTGACCGTCGGGTCGGTCGTGTCGGCGATTCCGTCGTACGGCTACGCCTCGATCAGCGAGGGAGTAGGTCCGTGGCTTGCCCACGTCATCCTGCCGGCGGCGGCGGTGGGACTCCCCTACGCCGGCATCATCACCCGCATGACTCGGTCCTCGATGCTCGAGGTGTTGAGCGAGGATTACATGCAGACCGCCCGCGCGAAGGGGTTGCCGCCGCGACTGGTGCTGTTGAAACACGGCCTGCAGAACGCGCTCCTGCCCGTCGTGACCGTCGCCGGCATCCTCTTTGCGCTCCTCCTGGGCGGCATCGTCGCCGTCGAAATGGTGTTCGGCATTCAGGGCTTCGGGCGTCTGCTGATTCGCTCCATCGAACGACAGGACTTCCCCATCGTGCAGGGGTCGGTCATCGTCATCTCGGTCATATTCGTGTTCATGAACCTCTTCGTCGACCTGTTGTACATGTCTATCAATCCGAAGATCCGCTACGGGGGTGAGGCCTGATGGGCGCCGACTACGGCGGCTACGGCGACGAGCGGACAGTCTTCGGGGTCCGTGTCGACCGCTTTGACCGCCTCCGCGAGACGTTCTCGGGCGACTACAAGGCCACCTTCGGCCTGACAGCCGTCGTCCTATTCGTCCTCGCGGCCGCCTTCGCGCCCGAACTGGCGCCGTACGATCCGATGGCGCAGGAGTTCGCACTCATGCAAGCGCCGTCGCTGACCGGCGCTCACCCCCTTGGAACCGACTCATTCGGTCGAGACCTGCTCTCGCGGATGATGTACGGCGCGCGAATCAGCCTCGGCGTCAGCCTCGGAGCCGTCACCATCGGCGCCGTCTTCGGCGTCACCCTCGGCGTCGTCGCTGGCTACTTCGGCGGGTGGGTCGACGACGCACTCATGCGCTTCGTGGACGTCCTCTGGGCGTTCCCGTGGCTCCTAATCGCCATCATGCTCGTCGCGGTGTTCGGGCAGAGCGTCTGGAACGTCATCGCCGCCATCGCCTTCGCGTACATCGACGACTTCGCCCGCCTCGCGCGCGGCGAAGTGCTGTCGATTCGCGAAGAGGAGTTCGTCCTCGCGGCGAAAAACGTCGGTCTGACGGATACCCGAATAATGGTCGAGGAGGTACTCCCCAACGCGGTGGCACCGCTTATCGTGCAGTTCACCGTCCTCGTCGCGCGAGCGATGCTCGCCGAGAGCACGCTCTCTTTTCTCGGCATCGGCGTCAAGCCGACCACGCCGACGTGGGGCGCGCTCCTCGGACAGGGACGGAGCCTCATCGGACAGGCCTGGTGGATTTCGATCATCCCCGGTATCGCCATCGTCGTGACCGTCCTCGGCATCAACCTGTTCGGCGACGCACTCCGCGACGCCTTCGACGTGCGCGGAGAGGGAGGGTCACCGTGACGCTCCTCGACATCGAGAACCTCGCCGTGACCTTCCCGGTGCAGGGCGGCCCGGACGTCCCGGCGGTCGACGGCGTCGACCTGCAGGTCGAGAGCGGCGAGATTCACGGACTGGTCGGCGAATCCGGGTCCGGCAAAAGCGTCACTGCGCGTTCGATCATGCGGCTTCTCGACGGCGCCGAGGTGTCCGCCGACCGCTTCGACTACCGCGGCGAGGACCTCTACGCGAAATCCGAGGCGGAGATGCGCCAAGTTCGGGGCGACGACATCGCCATGGTGTTTCAGGACGCCCTCTCGGCGCTCAACCCCGTCATGACCGTCGGCGAACAGATCGCCGAGGTCGTCAGACACCACGGCGACGTCGACGAATCGGCGGGCCTGCTGAGCGAACTGCGGCGGAAGTACGTCACGGGGACGAGCACGTCCGCCGCCTCGTGGCGCCGCGCGGTCGAACTGCTGGAGACCGTCGGCATCGCAGACCCCGAGGACGTGGCGACGACCTACCCCCACCAGTTGAGCGGTGGCCAGCGCCAGCGCGTGATGATCGCGTCGGCGCTCGGGGGCGATCCCGACCTGATCGTCGCCGACGAACCAACCACGGCGCTCGACGTGACCGTGGAGGCCGGCATCCTCGACGAACTCCAGCATCTGTGTGACGAGTTCGGCGTCGCGATGCTGCTCATCACCCACGACCTCGGCGTCGTCGCGGAAACATGTGACAGCGTGACCGTGATGTACTCGGGGTCGGTGATGGAACACGGGCGGACGGACCAGCTGTTCGAGAACCCGGCCCATCCCTACACGAAGGGCCTGCTCCGGAGTATTCCCGAACAGGCGCCGTCCGACGGCGAACTGGCGACGATTCCGGGATCAGCACCGGAGCCGTCCGAACGCCCCGACGGCTGCCCGTTCCGTGACCGCTGTCCCGCCGCGTTCGACGCGTGTTCCGACCCCCTGCCGGAACACGTCGTCGACGACGGCCACGTGACGCGCTGTCATCTCTACACGGAGGGAGACGACCCCGAAGTGTCGTGGGACGGCCCGACACGACGAGCCAGCGAGGTGAACGGCGCGGTCGACGACAGAACAACTGCTACCGAGGTGACCGACGGATGAGCACAAGCGACAGCGACACCGCCACCGAGACGAACCGAGCAGAGCTCCTGCAGGCGACGAATATCAAGAAACACTTCCCGCTCGATGAAGGGCTGTTCGACCGGCTGTTCGGCGAGAACCGAGTCGTCCGCGCCGTCGACGGCGTCGACCTGACCGTTCGCGCCGGCGAGACGGTCGGCATCGTCGGCGAGTCCGGATCCGGCAAGAGTACGCTCGGACGAACCGTCTCCCGGCTCTACGAGCCGACCGACGGGAGCGTCATCTTCGACAACGAACACATCGAGACGTACTCGGGGCGACAGCTCCGACCCATTCGCCGACGGGTACAGTACGTCTTTCAGGATCCGATGTCGTCGCTCAACCCGCGAAAGACGGTCGGCGAAACCGTTGCACGGCCGCTCACGGTGCACGATATCGCCTCGGGCGAGGAGAAGTGGGCACGCGTCGCCGACCTGTTCGAGGAGGTGGGGCTGACCCCATCACAGATGAGCGCCTACCCGCACGAACTCTCGGGCGGCCAGCGTCAGCGCGTCGGTCTCTGTCGCGCGCTCGTGACCGAGCCCGACCTCGTCGTCTTCGACGAACCCGTGTCAGCACTCGACGTAACGCTGCAGGCACAGATTCTGAACCTCATCAACCGGCTTCAGCGGGAGTTCGACCTCTCCTACCTGCTGATATCGCACGACCTCAACGTCGTCCGGCAGGTGTGTGACCGAATCGCCGTCATGTACGCGGGCGAAATCGTCGAGCGAGGGACGGCCGCCGACATCTTCGACAATCCCCAGCATCCGTACACGCGGGCGCTCCTCGACGCCATCCCGGAGGTCGGCGGCGAGCGCGGAACCCGCACGCACCTCGAAGGCGAGCCGCCGAGCGCGACGAACCCACCTACCGGCTGCCGGTTCCATCCGCGCTGTCCGGAGTTCATCGACGGGCGCTGTTCAGGCGAACAGCCCGACCTCCAGTCCGTCGAGGGCGACGGCGACCACGAGGCCGCCTGCCACTGGCTCGACCGGAGCGAGGAAGAGCGGGCGGCTCACACCCCGCCGTCGCGAGCCGAACGCGATATCATTCAGGAGTCCACCGACTCCTAACGACGCTCACTCTCGCGCCGGCGGCGTGCGCGTCGATTTTCCCGAGCGCGGTGTAGACGGCGACGGCGGCGACGCGGAGCGACGACCCGATCCAGCCCATCTACGAGATGTCGGTGACGGTGCCGACGCCCTTGCTCCGACCTTCGCGGAAGACGAACCGCTGCCCCTCCTCGACGAGATAGGGGCGGAATTTGAACTCAACCGTCGCCGTCCCGCGGTCACCGGGGAGAAGGTGCCCGCCCTCGGGGCGGAAGACGGCCGCCTCGCTGACCGTCTCTAAGTGGACGACGGGTTCGTAGCCCGTGCCGATGCGCGTGGGGTGGTTGAGCACCATCACCTCGGCCTCGAACTCGCGGACTGGCGTGGGGTCGGCGTCGGCAGGTAGCAGTACCATCCCCCGTTCGATGTCGCGTTCGGCGATGCCCTTGAGCGCGATGCCGACGATGCGGCCGGCCTCCGCCCGGTCGACACGGTGGTAGTGCATCTCGATGGATCGGACCTCCACCTCGCGGAAGGAGCCGTCGGGCATGGGGCCGATGAGGAGGGGGTCGCCCGCCTCGACGGTGCCGGAGTTGACCGTCCCGGAGGCGACAGCGCCGACGCCCGTCACCGAGTACGTGCGGTCGATGTACATCCGGAAGTCGCCGTCGTCGCCGTTGGTCTTCGGCAGGCGCTCGAAGAGGTGGTCCAGCGTGTCCAGTCCCGTGCCGTCGACGGCGCTGGTGCGGAGGACGGGCACCACGTCGCCTATCTCCTCCGCGGCGGCTTCGACGCCGTGTCGCTCGATGCGGAGCGGCGTCTCGCCAACGTCTCGGAGCAGTCGCTCCACCTCGCGTTCCACCTCGGCGACGCGTTCGTCGCTCACCACGTCGGTCTTGGTGATGGCCACGAGCGTCGGCAACTCCGTCGCGAGCAGGATGCCGAGGTGTTCGCGCGTGGTTTCGGTGGGCCCGTCGTCGGCCGCGACGGTCAGCAGGCCGTAGTCGAGTTTCTGGCCCACCAGCCCGCGAATGGTCGTCCGAAGCCACGGTTCGTGACCGACGGTGTCGACGAAGGACACGAGGCGGTCCGCCTCCTCGACGACGCGGGCGCGGTCGGACTTCCGGTGGGGGTTGTCCATGCGAACCGGGCCGCTGGCGTCGAAGCCGTACACCGCGTAGGAGAGGTCCGCCGAGAGGCCGCGTTCGACCTCGTGGGGCTGCACGTCGAGATACGACCGCGTCTCGCCCTGCCCGTCGTCGGCCTCGCCGGTGACGAGCGACCCGACCAGCGTGCTCTTGCCGTGGTCGACGTGGCCCGCCGTCCCGACGACGATGTGAGAGTCGTCAGTGTCGAGAATGGATCCCTCACGAATCGTCGCGACGCCGACGATGCCCTCGCCGTCCGCACCGCCGACGCCCCACGTCTCCACGTCCTCGATGTGCGCGCCGGACTCCTCGGCGAGTAGGGAGAGCACGTCCATCGATTCGGAGAATGCTGTCGGCTCGATACCGGCGACGTGACCGTCGTCCGTGACGCCGACGACGTATGTCGCCTCGCCGTCACCGGAGAGCACGCGATGGCGCAACTGCGCCGCGAGACTCTCCATCCGACCGTCGCTGAGGTGGACGTCTCGAGAGAGGCGTTCCTTGAACTCGATTGGGCCGCCCTCCTCTTCACCGCGTTCCAGGGCCGCTTCCAGCACGGCCCGATCGGCGGTCATGTGGCGCGGTAGGTAATCACACGACAAAACCCTTTCCGTCGTGTGTGTATAGTTGTCACATTACGGTTGCAGTCGCTCGTAGGCGCGTTTCACCCGCTTGAACGCCGCTTCGTCGCCGCCGTCGGCGTCGGGGTGAACCTCCTTTACCTTCGCCCGATAGGCGCGCTTGACCGCATCGTCGCTCGCGTCTGGGTCGAGTCCGAGGATATCGTACGCCTCGCGCCGGGAGAGCGACTGAGTCGACGACGGGGCGGTACGCGAGGTGCCTCGCGAAGAACGGGCGCCCACGCCGTCGGCGACGCGGCGGCGAGCGTCACGCCGTCGAGCACCGCGTCGGGGGCCGGTCCGAACTCGCTGCCGGGCGCGGGCCTCGATGCGACCCGTCGCGTGCTTCCACATCAGGTACGTCGTCGCCGCGAACGGAAGCGCCAAGAACAGCAAGAACAGTTGGCGGACGAACGCCACGACTACGAGGACCACCGTCAGGCCAGCGAACACCGCCGCGAGTCCGAGGACGAGTCGGTCCCTGTCCACGTCCCCGTTTCGGGGTGCCACGACTGTAAGCGTCCCGGCGAAATCTGTCGACCCCGAGGGGACCGAAAGATACACGACAGATAGCCAACGATTTCGGGGCGCATGTCCCTCCAAATCGGTGCCGCCCTGAAGCAGGGCGGCTATCGCTTCGCCAGTCGAACCGGCGCGCTCTTTACCGTCGTCTACGCCGCCTTGTACGTCGTCTATCAGGTCGGGTACAACGCCTTTCTGAACGCGCTGTACGCTCGCTGGGGTCTCGAAGCGACGCTCCCCACGCCGGTTTCGCTCCCGACGCCCCTCGCCGGCGTCGTCGTCCTCGTCTGTCTCCTCGGTCTCTCGACGATGAGCATCGTCGCGACGCGGACGTTCGTCGCGGGCGAGCGCGACGCCGTCCCGCGGGAGTACTACACCGAGGGGTTGGCGTGGACCGTCCCTAACCTCTTCGTCGGCGGCCTGGTGACGATGGTGCTCGTCAGTGTCGGCTTCGTCCTCCTCCTCGTCCCCGGAATCTTCCTGACCGTCAGTTTCGCGTTCCTGCCGATGTACATCGCCGTCGAGAACGACGACTTCGTGACGGCGATGCGGCGGAGCTGGGCGCTCTCGCGCGGCGACCGCCTGCCGATTCTGGGCGTCCTCGTCGTCGTGTTCGCCGTCGCCTTCGCCGTCGGCATCGTCTTCGGCGTGGTGAACGTCGTCCTCTCTCTCGCGGGCTACGGCGTGGTGATGCCGGTGCTCGCCGCCGCGTGTTTCACGCCGGTGACGCTGTTCAACCTCGCGGTGATGTCGGTGGCGTTCGAGCAACTGCGCGACGGTGTGTCGCCCATGGCTCGATAGCGATTGCCGACGGCGACGTGCCCGAATCCGACCACACGCTGAAACCGCCGGCCGCCGAACGCCCACGCATGAGCGTCACAACACTCTGTCAGGTCTGTGAGTCCGCGACGGCCAGATACACCTGCGAAGCGTGTGGCGCCGCGGTCTGTCCGGCCCACTACGACCGCGAGAGCGGTCTGTGTGCCGGCTGTGCCGGAGGAATGCGTTAGCGGAACTGGTTGAGTCGACGCTGCAGCTGCCGGGCGGCCTGTCCCGCCGCCCCGAAGTACGCCCCTTCGTCCCCGTCGGGGGCGTCCTCGCCCGCGAAGATGATGCCCCGCGAGGAGTTGACGAGGCCGACGCCGTCCGCGAGGCCGTACTCGACCGCCGCCTCGGCGTCGCCGCCCTGCGCGCCGACGCCGGGGACGAGGAAGGGGAGGTCGGGCACCTCCTGTCGGAGCGTCTCGAGTTCTTCGGGCGCCGTCGCGCCCACGACGAGGCCGACGTTTCCGTGCTCGTTCCAGAGGTCGGCGAGCGCCGCCACGCGCCGGTACAGCGGTTCGCCCGAGGCGAGTTCGAGGTCCTGCAGGTCGGCGCCGCCGGGGTTCGAGGTGCGACAGAGGACGAACACGCCCGCCTCCTCGCGGGAGAGGAAGGGGTCGAGCGAGTCCCGACCCATATACGGATTCACCGTGATGGCGTCGGCCGTGTCGAGCAAGTCAGCGTACCGCCGCGAGGTGTTGCCGATATCGGCGCGCTTGGCGTCCAGCAACACGGGCACGTCCTTCCCGTGGGCGTAGGCGATGGTCTCCCGGAGCGCCCGCCACCCGTCGGCGTCCTCGTAGAACGCCGCGTTGGGCTTGTAGCAGGCGGCGTGTTCGTGCGTCGCGTCGATGATGCGGCGGTTAAAGGCCCAGCGCGGCAGGTCGCGATCGTCGAGGAAGTCGGGGATGCGGTCCGGGTCGGCGTCGAGGCCGACCGAGACGACGCTGTCCACGCGGTCGATTCGCTCGCGCAAGCGGTCGAAGAACGCGGTCATGGAGATGCATCGCGGTGGGTCGGACTTAAGTATCCGCTTCGTACGCGACGGCACCGTCGACGACGGTCAGCGTCACGTCGATGTCGTCGATGACGCCCGACCGCTCCCACGGCGAGTCGTCGAGGACGACCAAATCGGCGCACTTGCCCGGTTCGACCGTTCCCAGTCGGCCCTCGTCGAAGCCGGCGTACGCGCTCCCGAGGGTGTACGCCCGGAGCGCCTCGGTCACGCCGAGGCCCTGTGCGTCGGTCGGTGCGTTGACGGCGCGATGCACGCCGTAGAGCGGGTCGAGTGGCATCCCGTCGCTCCCGAACGCGAGGGGGACGCCCGCGTCGACCAGTCGGCGGAGGCGGTTCGTCTCGCGCCATCGCTCGCCCAGTCGGTCGGCGTACAGTCCCGACTCGCCCGCCCAGCGATGGAAGTTGGGCTGGACCGAGGCGACTGCGCCGGCGTCGGCCAGTCGGTCGATAGTCGCGTCGCTCGCGAGTTCGGCGTGTTCGATTCGATGCCGCGCCGTCGAGTCGCCGTCCGCGAACGCCTCGGCGACGGCGTCGACCGCTTCGTCGCCGATAGCGTGGGCGGCCACCTGAAAGCCGGCGGCCTCGGCCGCGTCGAACAGCGACTGGAGCGCCGCCGGGTCGACGACCCACTCCCCACGCTCGTCGGAGGCGTCGGCGTACGGTTCCGAGAGTCGCGCCGTCCGCCCGCCGAGGCTCCCGTCGGTGTACGTCTTGAGCGCGCCGACGCGAACCAGTCCGTCGCCGTGGTTCGTCCGCAAGCCCGCGTCCTGCAGGGCGTCGAGGTGGTCCGCCCAGTAGTTGAGTCGCACCCGAAGCGACAGGTCACCGTCTCGGGCCAAATCGCGGTAGGCGCGGGCGGCCTGCGGCCGCCGAATCATGTCGTGGACGCCCGTGACGCCACGGGCGGTGGCGTGGTCTTGGGCCGCCCGGAGCAGTCGCGCCATCTCGTCGGCGCCCGGTTCGAGAGCGTCGAGGACCGTCTTCGCAGCCTCCTCGACGACGACGCCCGTCGGCCCCGCGGCGTCGCGCCGGACACCGTCCGCGGACGGGTCGGGGAGGTAGCGCTCGACGGCGGTGGTGTCGAGTGAGACGACGTGGAGGTCCTCGCGCACGGCGACGACGGGGCCCGCGGCGTCGACGGCGTCGAGGTCAGCGCGCGTGAGGTAGTCGCGCTCGCCCCACGCGTGTTCGTCGTAGCCGACGCCGAGGACGGGGGCGCCGGCGTCGACGGCCTCGGCCCGGGACTGTAGGATATCGAGCGCCTCGGCCCGACTCTCGGCCGCGGAGAGGTCGGCGTGGACGAGGCGACGGCCCAGCACGTCGAGGTGGGTGTGGGCGTCGATGAAGCCGGGGAGGAGGACTCCGCCCTCGCAGTCGACGACACGGGTGTCGACGCCGGCGAGGAAGTCGAGTTCGTAGGCGTCGCCGACGCGGACGATGCGGCCGTCGCGGACGGCGACGGCCTCGTGAGTCTCGTCGGGACGGGCGAGGGTGTGAACCTCCGCGTTCGTCAACAGGAGGTCGGCGGCCGCGGTCATAATCGACCTGCCGCGGGCGAGCGCGTTAACGCTTTGGGGCGAGCGATTCAGCGCCGCGCCCGACGGACGCCGTAGGCGACCATCTCGACGGAGTAACAGACGACACACCCGCGGAATTTGGGGCGTTCGAGGTCGTCCTCGGTTGCTGTGGGAGACTCTGCCATGGCTGGGCGTTGGGTCGCGTCGACGTAAACGGTGTGGCGGTCGTGCGCGAGTGGCGGGCAGTCGCGTTCAGGGCGCGTAGTAGTACTCGCCCTCTCGCTTCTGCTCGCGGTCGAGTTGGCTCTCGGGCTTGTTGATGCGGGGGCGTCCCGTCCGCTCGTCGCGCCGGAACGTGATGTCGAGGTCGGCGAGGAAGTCGTTCATGCCCGAGCGCATGTCCTGCGGCGTCGAGGCGTGGCCGTGTTCGGCGGGTTCGCCGTCGAACACCATCAGGCGGTCGGCCAGCAGGTCGATCATGTAGATGTCGTGGTCGATGACCATCGCGGTGGCGTCGTGGTTCTCGGCGTAGCGCCGGATGGCGGTGGTGGCCTGCACACGCTGTTCCACGTCGAGGTGGGCCGAGGGCTCGTCGAGCAGATAGAGGTCGGCCTCTTTCGACAGGCAGGCCGCGATGGCGACGCGCTGACGCTCCCCGCCCGAGAGGTCGGTCAGCTGCTGTTCCATGATGCGCTCCAGTTGGAGCGGCTTGGCGATTTCCGTGTTCCAGAACGAGGTGCCGAAGTCGTCGGTAATCGAGGAGAGGAAGGTGTCGACGCGCATCGGCTGGTCCACCTCGATGTACTGAGGCTTGTAGGCGATGTCGAGTTCGAAGTCGAGTTCGTCGCCGTCGGGTTCGAGCGACCCCGCGAACAGCTTCGCGAGCGTCGACTTCCCGATACCGTTCGGCCCGACCACGCCGAGCACCTCGCTCTCGTAGATGGTGCCGCCCTCCACGTCGAGCGAGAACTCGCCCTCGCCGTAGGACTTCGAGATGTCGGGGTACTCCACCAGCGGCGTCCCCGACACCGACTCGCGGGGTGCGTGCTCCTCGAACGTGATTTCGTTCGGGCGGATACGCATGTTCTCGTTGTCGAGGTAGCCCTGCAGGTACTCGTTGATGCCGTTGCGCACCGATTTGGGGTCGGTGATGACGCCGTACGCCCCGGGTTCACCGTAGGCGACGTGGAGGCGGTCGGCGAGCAAGTCCAGTACGGCAAGGTCGTGTTCGACGACGAGCATCGAGCGGTCCTCCTCGTCGGCGAGTTCGCGGATGAGACGCGCCGCAGTCACGCGCTGTCCGATGTCGAGGTAGGGCGTGATTTCGTCGAGGAAGTAGAAGTCGGCGTCGCGAGCGAGCGTCGCCGCGAGCGCGACACGCTGGAGTTCGCCCCCAGAGAGCGTGTCGATGGGCTGGTCGATGACCGGCCGGATGGAGAGCCGATCGATGAGGTCGTCGACGGCGCCGCGCTCGTCGGTCTGTTCGAGGAGCGCGCGCGTGTTGCCGTCGAACTGGTCGGGGATGCGGTCGATGTACTGGGGCTTGCGAGCGACGGTGACGTCGTCGTCGATGAGGCGTTCGAGGTAGTTCTGGAGCGCGGTGCCGCGGTATTGGTCAAGCACCGTCTCCCAGTCGGCGTCGTCCTCGTACTGCCCGAGGTTAGGGACCATCTCGCCCGCGAGGGCGTGGACGGCCGTCGACTTCCCGATGCCGTTCGGGCCGAGCAGCCCCGTCACCGTGCCGGATTCGGGGATGGGCAGGCCGTAGAGCGAGAAGGCGTTCTCGCCGTAGCGGTGGACCGGGTCGTCGTTCAGTTCGGAGGGGAGATTGATGATTTCGATGGCGTCGAACGGACACTTCTCGACGCAGATACCGCAGGATTCGCCCAGACAGAGCTCCTCGGAGATGCTAATCTGCTCCGGGCCGCCCTCGTAGAGGTCGGGGTCGTCGTGACGCTCTTCGAGGGTGACGATGCACTCTTCGCCCGTTCGGTTCGGCGGGCAGAAGTTCGCACACTCGTAGTTGCAGCGGTCGGGTTGACACCGGTCGAGGTCGACGACCGCGATACTGTCATCGGCCATGATTACAGGGTCGCGCCAGTGGTGAGGAGAATTGCGTAGGTTATGAACCAGAGCGCGAACGTCATGAACCCGACGTAGAGGTGGTCCTTCGCGCCGAAGTCGCCGGTATCGACGCCAATCGCCTTCAGGATGGGGTACTGAATGGCGACTGCGGCGACCACGGGCAACAGCGTCTGCGTGTCCGTGGCGGCCGCGGCGCTGGTCCCGACGACGACGGCGGCGGCGAGCGCTGCCGCGACGCCGCCGAGGCAGGCCAGCGTGGTGACCGTCACCCCGCGGACGTGCCCCGTGAGACCGGTTTGCGTTTCCGTAGCCATACAGGACTCTCCGACGGCGAGAATGAAAAGGTGTTCGATACGGGGAACGCGACCGAGACAGCACGTATCGGAGTCGGTCGACACTACCCGTTCACGGCGCGCTCAGTCGGTGCGGACGAACGCGTCAACGCAGACGCTCCGCTCCGGGCGAACCATCACGGGGTTGAGGTCGAGTTCGGCCACGTCGCGTCGGCTGGCGACGAGCGACCCCACCTTGGTGACGAGATTGGCGAGGCTATCGAGCGACGCGTCGGGCCCGAACTCGTGTTCGAAGCGCGCGGGGATGTCCGTCCGCTTGAGGGCGCCGTAGGCGTCGCCCTTGCCGAAGGGAGCGATGAGGTGCGTGGTGTCCTGGAGTGCCTCCACCTGCGTCCCCCCAGACCCGAGCGTGACGACCGGGCCGAGGTTCGGATCCTGTGACGCGCCGACGAGCGCTTCGACGCCGCTCTCGACCATCTCCTGGACGAGGACGCCCTCGATGGTCGCCTCCGGGTCGTGTTCGAAGACGTTCGCGACGATTTCCTCGTACGCTCGCTGGGCCGCCGAGGGCGACTCGACGCCGACCCGGACCGCCCCCACCTGATTGCGGTGGGCGATGTCGGGCGAGTCCACCTTCATCACGACGGGCGTGCCGATTTGGCTAGCGTAGCGGGCGGCCTCCTCGCTCGACGACGCCGACCGGGTGGCGGGCAGGTCGAGGCCGTAGTCGTCGAGCAGGGTCGTCGCCTGCGACCACGTGAGCGTGGTGTCGCTCGGCAGGTCGGAGCCGTTCGCCTCATCGAGCTCGAAGGGCGGCCGACCCACGAGTCGGTCGCGCGCCTCGTCGAAGTTGACCAGCGACGCCAGCGCGTCGATGGACTTGGTCGGCTCGTAGTAGAGGGGGTACTCGGCACGAACGCGCTCGTAGGGCTGGGGGTCGTCGAGTTCGTCCGGTTCCTTCCGGCCCGTCCACAGGAAGATGACGGGGTCGTCCGTCATCTCGCCGAGTTCGAGCAAGCGGTCCGCGATGGCGTCGGCATCCTCGTCGACCATCGAGAGACCGATACCGAAGACGTAGGCGTCGAAGTTGTCGTCGGCAAAGAGCACGTCCGCCACCTCGGTCAGCACCTCGGCGCCGGCCGCGCGGATGTCGACTGGGTTGTGGAGTTCGCCGAAGGTGAGCAGGTCGTCCATCTCCAGTAGGGCCGTCTCCGTCGAGTCGTCGAGCGACGGGAGTTCGAGGCCGCGCTCCTCGGCCAAGTCGGCCAGCAGCGTCGCGAGGCCACCGCTGGTCGACGCGACGCAGACGCGCCGGGAGTCCGGCGGGTCGAAGGCAGCGTGGGCCTGCGCCCGCGTGGTGAGGTCGGGGATGTCCGGGACGCGCTCGATGCCCGCTTGACCGAAGGCGGCGTCCCACGCGGCGTCGTTACCCGTCAGCGACCCCGTGTGGGATTCGGCGGCCGCCTGCGCCACGTCCGAACTCCCGACCTTCACGGCGAGGACGGGCGTCCCCGTCGCCACCGTCTCGCGGGCTACCTCGATGAACCGCCGTGGCTCGGTCACGCCCTCGATGTACGTACAGATGACGTCGACGTCGGGGTCGGCGGCCATGTACTCCACGTAGTCCGCGAGGCTCTGGTCCACCTCGTTGCCTGTCGAGATGACGTGCGAGAAGTGGGTGTCCTCGTCGGCGGCGTTCTCGTAGAAGGTGGCAAAGGAGAGGGCGCCAGACTGGCTGGCGAGGCCGATGTTCCCGGGTTCGGGTTCGCGAGAGCAGAGGCCGGTCAACACCGTCCCCGCCTGTGCGTTGGCGAGGCCGATGCAGTTCGGCCCCGCGACGCTGATGTCGTACTCGGCGGCGGTGGCTTCCAGGTCGGCTTCGAGTTCGGCGCCGCGCTCGTCGGCCTCGCTGAACCCGGTCGTGATGACAAGCGCGGCGGGGACACCAACCTCACCGGACTCACGTACTACGTCGACGACGTGTTCGCGGGGGACGACGACGACCACGAGGTCGACCACCTCCGGGAGGTCGGAGACGGAGTCGTAGCAGGGCCGCTCCCACGCCTCCTCGCGGTTCGGGTTGACGAGGTAGACGTCACCGTTGTAGCCGTAGGAGAGGAGGTTGTCCGTGATACGGGAGGAGTACCACGAATCGGGGCTGGCGCCGACGATGGCCAGCGACGACGGGTCGAACAGTGAGTCGAGTTGTCGTGACATACTCTACCAACTTCCACCCCCCTCATTAATCGTGGCTTTAGTGGCACTATTGTCGAGGGGCGATACGCTGGGTGTCGAACTTTCGTGACTAATCGTGACGAGTACGCAAACGTTTGTTCCGTGTCTGTGAACATTTAAGCCCGTGGCCCTACTGGTTTCGGGTGATGGCTGGAACTGACGAGGAGGGTCTAGACGACCTCCCGCCGAGCGCGAAATTGGTCTTCAAGGTCCTCGAATACAACGGCTCACTAACACAGAAGGGGATCGTCGAAGAGTCGATGCTGTCGGCTCGAACGGTCCGATACGCGCTCGAACGACTCGAAGAGATCGGCATCGTTGACGAGGACGTCTACTTCGCCGACGCACGACAGAATCTTTACCAGCTCAACGAAACGGCGCTGGCCAAGGACGCCGACGCCGACGTCGAAGCGGCCTGTGTCGAGTGTGACTAACTCGAGACGACGCGAATCTGCTGTTTCTCGTCGATAGCGCGTTCGAGTTCATCCGCGATGGCGCTCCCGCGTGACACCTGAATCTCGCCGCCGCGACCGACCGTCGCGGTGAATAGATACTCGCCGTCGGCGCGGACCTCCACCGTCTCGCCGACCGCTGCACCGTCGCCCACGTCGACGACGACGTGTCGCGAAGTGACTTCCGGCGTGACGACAGTGCCCTGCGTGGCACCGCCGGCCCCGCCACCGCCGCTACTGCCACCACTACTCCCACTACTGGGACGCTCGCTCAGCGTCTGCACGTCGATGGAGATGCCAAGTCGGTCCTCGACGTCGTTGATTCGACCGCCACCCTTCCCGATGACGTAGGAGATGTCGTCTTCCTCGACGTAGACGACGGCCTCGTTTTGACCCTTGAGCTCGACTTCGACGTGTCCGCGAGCGATGGACCGAATCTCGCGTTCGACCTCCTTGCGCGCGAGTCGGGAGACGCCCGTCTCCGACGAGCTGCCGCCGTCTTCGAGGGGGACGGTGACGACCTGTCGGTTGAACGTGTAGATTTCGTAGGCGGGTTTCCCCGTCTCGAAGTCGGTAATCTGGATGACCGGCCGGGCGAGGTCCTCGGCGGTCAGGCCCTCGGGGACCTTCACCTCGGTCTCCACGTCGTAGACGGTGTCGACGCGGCCGTCCTCGATGTAGACGACGGTGTCGACCACCTGCGGAATCATACCGAGTTCGACGCGGCCGACGAGTCGCTGGAGTGCGTCGATGGCGCGGGTGGCGTGGACAACGCCGACCATACCGACGCCCGCGAGGCGCATGTCCGCGAAGACTTCGAAGTCGTCGGTCTTGCGCACCTCGTCGTAGATGGTGTAGTCGGGGCGGACGAGCAACAGGGAGTCAGCCGTCTTGGCCATGTCGCCCCCGAGCGCCGTGTACTGGGTGATGTCGGGGCCGACCTGCAGGTCGCGGGGTTTCTCCATCGTCTTGACCGCGTTGTCGTTGTCGGAGAGGAACTCCGCGACGGCCTGGGCGAAGGTGGACTTCCCGGCGCCGGGCGCCCCGGAGATGAGGACGCCACGCTGGCGTTCGAGCAAGCGCTCTTTGAGGTCCTCGGCGAACTCGTAGTCCTCGAGGTCCGTCTTGACGATGGGCCGAACGGCCGTAATCTCGAAGCCGTCAGCGAACGGTGGACGAGCGACGGCGATGCGGTACGAGCGGTACTGGACGATGGACATGCCCGGTTCGTCGAGTTCGACGAAGCCATCGGGGCTTGCGCGGGCCGTCTCCGCCACGTCGTGGGCGAACTCCTTCATCTCCGCTTCGGTTGTCACCTCGTCGCAGATGACCTCGTAGTGCATGTCGCCGATAGCGCCGCGTTTGGCCTTCGGCTTCGACCCCGCGCGGAGGTGGACGGACATCGTCGTCTCGTCGAAGAACTGCTCGATTTCCAGTCCGTCGGCGTCGCGCCCGCGGGGTTCGACGTACTCGACGTCCAGCCCCTTCGCGCGACTCACTTCGGCTTGCACCACGTCGCTCGTGAGGAGCGTGGCGCCGAGGTCGGCGGCCACGTCCCGGACGATGGCGTCGATTTCGCCCTCGTCGGCGTCGCGTTTCTGTCCCTCGTTGGGTCGCTTCCCGTGATATTCGACCGAGATGGTGGACTCGTCGGCCAGTTCGACCAGCCGTTGGAGCTCCTCGATGCCCTCCCAGCCGGTGTCGTGGCCCTCGTTGGCCTGCCACTCGAGTTCGCCGACGACGGCCTCGGGGACGACAATCGTCGCACCCTCGTAGGCTCCAGAGTCGACGCGTTCGGACACGCGGCCGTCGATGACCGCGCTCGTGTCCGGTACGACGTTCATACACTGAGTCGGGGGGCGAGACGGAAAAGGGTATTCAAGCGCCGCCCCTCCCTGCCGTCATGAGCGACGTACTGGACCTGACGCGCCGACTGGTCTCGATTCCGAGTCACGAGGACGAGCGCGCGGCCGGCGACGCCGTCGCGACGTGGCTCCGCGAGGAGACGGACGCGACGGTGCGCCACGACGACTCCGGGGTGATAGCGCGACGCGGGTCGGGCACCGACTCGCTCGCCCTCGTCGGCCACCACGACGTGGTCGCCCCCGCCGAGGAACAGGTCGCCTGCGGCGGGGACGAGTACGTCGTCGAAGAGCGCGACGGCCGCCTCCACGGGCGCGGCACCGCCGACATGAAGGGGAGCCTCGCGGCCGCGATGGTCGCCTTCCGCGACGCCGACCCTGCAACCGAACTCGTCTTCGCCTCCTTCGCCGGCGAGGAACAGGGCGGCGTCGGGGCGCGGAAGGCCATCGACGCGGGCTTCGCCCCCGACTACGCCGTCGTCGGGGAGGGGTCGACCGGCTACTCCGCGCCGGGCGTCACCGACGTGGCTGTCGCCCACAAGGGCCGACGCGGGAGCACACTCGTCGCGACGGGGGAGAGCGCCCACGCCAGCGAACCCGAGGCCGGCGAGAACGCGGTGTATCGTGCCTGTGACGCCGTGGACGTGGTTCGCGACCTCGACGCACCCGAAACGACGGTGCTCGGGCGCGACCTCCGGGGGAGCGTCGCAGTCACCGAAATCGAGGGCGGGTCGGCGTGGAACGTCGTCCCCGAGCGCTGTACGGTGACGGTCGACGAGCGCACCGTCCCGGGCGAGCGGGCCGACCTGGAGCGTACCGAGTCTGTGCCGGGCGTCGAGTGGGTCGTCGACCAGGACCTCCCGCCGATGGCGTGTGACGACGCCGACTTCGCCGAGACGGTGCTGGCGGCGGCCCGAGACACGCAGGACGACGCCCCCGAACGCGTCGCCAAGCCGCACGCGACCGACGCGGGGTGGCTGGCGGCGGCGGGGACGACCTGTGTGGTCTGTGGCGCCGCCGAACCGGGTGAGGCCCACACCGCCGAAGAGGGCGTCGCTATCGGCGTGCTGGAGCGGTGCGAAGAAATCTATCGACGGGTCGCGGAGTCACACCCGACCGGGGCGGCGTGACTGCGGGCCCCGCCAGTCTCAGTTCGACGTGTCGGTCGCGTTCGCGGTCGGTGTCGCGTTCGCGGTGCCAGTCGCCGTCCCCGCCGACTCGTTGCCGTCGACTTCCTCGACGTCCACGTCCTCGCCCGCGACGCCGCTTTTCCCGATGACGGGCAGGAGGTTGTACTCGCCGCTCTGCCCCTTGCGGACGACGTTGATGTCGAAGACGAACTCCAGTTCGGTGTCGGCCGCGACTTCGAACGGTCTGACGATGCGGAGTCGGTCGCTCGGCACCATCACGTCGACGCTCTCGCCGTCGACGACGCCCTCGGCGCTCGCGACGCGGAGTTCGATACCGGAGTACCGGCCCGCCTCAAGTTCGCCTTCGAGCACCGAGACGGCCCGGTCGCCGACCACCTGCGTCAGGTCGACGGTGACGTCGTCGAGGTCGAATTCGACGACTCCGCCGCTATCGTCCTCGTCGTCGCTCTCCTCGGTCGCCGTCGACGCCGTCCCGGTCACCGCCGCCGAGGTGACTTCCTCGCCCTCCTCGGCCCGGAAGACGCGAGCCGAGGAGAGCGTCACGTCCAGCGAGTCGAAGTCCTCGATGGCCGCTGGCTGGTCGCTGATGAGGAGTCGGAAGGCACCGAGTGCACCGCTCCCACCGTCGCTCCCACCGCCGCTATCGTCCGTGTCACCGTCGCTCCCGCCACTCGCTCCGCCGTCGCCCCCGCCACCAGAACAGCCGGCGAGCGCCGTGACGCCGAACCCGGCCGCCGTCGCGACGACGGTCCGCCGTCTCATGGGCGCACTTCCTGTGGCTGGCTCCCCGTCTGACGCAGTCGTGACTGCCGTCGTAGTGTCGATACCATACCTTCACTCGGGTCCTGCCGCGGATACGTCTGGTGGCCGTCAGGCGCCGTCGAGTTCGACTACCCGATCTGCCCACGACCGAAACGCGTCGAGCGTCGCCCGCTCCGCCTCGGAGACGGGGTCCGATCCGACGATGGCGTCGGCTTCGAGGGCGTTCAGGACGACCACCTCGGCCCCCGAACAGTAGTCGCGGAGGCGCGACGGGTCGGCGTCTGGATGTTGGAACGGGATGGTGGCGTCGTTGACGAACACCGCCCGCGGGTCGGCGGGGGCGGCATCGAACAGGTCGGCGGCCCGGCGGGCGTTGTCGACGGCGAGTTCGACGGCCTCGTCGTCGGTGTCGGCGGTGGTTCGGGGGGCGTGGGCGTCGAGGACGCCCCGCCACACGTCGTCGGGGAGCGTGACGAAGCGGTCGAGTCGCCCGCCGAGAATCTGGCCGTCGCGCTCCACCTCGGGTGCGAAATCGAAGACGACGACGCCCTCGTGGCCCTCGCGTTCGAGCCACCGAGTGAGCGTGCGGGCGGTCAGTCGCGTCTTGCCGGCGTTCGAGGGGCCGACGACGAGCGTCGTCCCCGAGAGTGGAGCGGTGTCGGTCACGCGGCGACGACTTCCTCGCGGACGAACTTGGCGAGCAAGACGAGCATCGCGAGGGCGAGGGCGGCGGCGAAGGCGAGGACGACCCCCGAGAGAGGGCCGATGCCGCCGGCGACCTGCGAGCGGACGAAGTTGGCGGCGAGGGTGCCCGTGACGAGCAAGAGTGCGACGCCGCCGACGTTCGCGAGCGTCGAGTTGCGGTCGGGGACGGCGTCCGAGTTCAGCAGGTAGAGGACGATAGCGATGGCGAAGGGCGTCCCGACGGTACCGAGTGCGAGGACGAGGACGAGCTGGCCGAGGACGGCGCCGCCGATGAACGCGCCGGGCGCCGAGAGGAGCGCCGCCGCGACGAGCAGCCCGCGGTAGCGCGAGTCGTCGATGGTCGTCCCCCAACCGAGCTTGTCGGCCAGCAGGAAGGGCGGGACGATGGTGTTACCGCCGAGCGTCGAGACGGCGGCCCCCCAGAGACCGAGGAGGAACAGCCACTTCGCGCTGGGGCCGACCAGCGGACCGAGCGCCTGCGCGGCGCCGACGGTGGAGAGGTCGGCGGAGGTGAGGACGCTCGCGGTCACGAGGAAGATGGCGAGCGAGTAGACGCCGAAGGCGACGAGCATCGAGGCGCCCACGTCGAAGGATGCGAGGCTGTAGTCGTCGCGGGTCCAGCCACGCGAGCGCATCGTGTAGGAGTGCATGGTGATGAGCGTGATGTGGACGGCGCCGCCGAGGATGCCCGCGGCGACGAGCGCACCGCCCGAGGGGACGGAGGGGACGAGGCCGGCGACGGCGGCACCGGGGTCGATGGGCACGACGAACAGGCTGGCGACGAAGGCGACGATGACGAGGGCGACGATGGTCTTCGCCGCGACTTCGAGGAAGCGATATCCGCGTCCGGCGAGGCCGATGGCGAGGACGAGCGCCCAGACGACACCCCAGATTCGCGCGTCGACGCCCGTCACCGTCGACGAGACGGTGGCGACTGTCTTCATGATGACCAGCTGCGCGACGCCAGCGGCGATGACGGCGTCGGCGACGAGTAGCCACGCCCACCACTCGCCGAGGTGGTCCTCGACGACGGCGACGATGCCGCGTTCGGTCAGGAGACCGAGGCGCATCGCGAGATACTGGGTGAGCGCCCCCGCGCCGGCCGAGAGGACGACGACCCAGAGCAGTTGGTAGCCAAAGAGCGCGCCGGCGGTGACGAGACTGGCGATGGTGGCCGGCCCGGCGGCGACGGCGCCGGCGACCCACGACGGCCCCATCCCGGAGAGATAGGCCGCGAGTCGGCTTCCGAGGCCCGCGTCGTTCGTATCCATACCACCCGGTGGATGCCTCGCGCGTATAGGTGTTACCACTCCGTGGTAGCACCGACTACCGACGCGAGGTTTAGTACCGTCCGGCGTGACATTGGGACATGAGCGACGCCACGGACGCGTACGACGACTTGCTCGACCACGTCGGTCGACTCACGAACGTCTCGAACGCCCGCGAGGTGCTCTCGTGGGACCAGCAGGTGATGATGCCGGAGGGCGGGACGCCCGCCCGCTCGCGGCAGCTCTCGACGCTCTCGGCAGTTCATCACGACCTGCTCACCGACGACGAACTCGGGCGACTCCTCGACGACCTCTCGGCGTCGAGCCTCGACGACGACCGAGCGGCGGTCGTTCGCGAGGTGCGCCGGGAGCAAGCGCGCGCAGTGTGCGTCCCGACCGACCTAGTCGAGCGCATCTCGGCGGCCTCCTCAGAGGCGCTGACGGCGTGGCGCGAGGCGAAATCGGCGGACGACTTCGAGACGTTCGCCCCACACCTGGAGGAACTGGTCGACCTGAAGCGGCGGTACGCCGAACACGTCGACCCCGACCGCGACCCCTACGAGGTGCTGTTCGAGGAGTACGAACCCTGCCTCCCGCTCTCGCACGCTGAAGACGTGTTGACGACGCTGCGGGACGCGGTGGTGCCGCTGGTCGACGATATCCGGGCTTCGGACGCCGACCTCGCGACCGACGCGTTCACCGCGCACGGCCCGTTCGACACCGAGAGCCAAGAGGCGCTGATGCGGACGGCGCTGGACCGACTCGGCTACCCGTGGGAACGGGGACGCCTCGACATCGCACCCCATCCGTTCTCGACGGGGACGCAGTTCGACGCGCGGGTGACGACTCGCTACGACGAGGCCGACCCCATCGGCGCCCTCCTGTCGACGGTCCACGAATTCGGCCACGCCACGTACACCCTCGGCCTGCCCGACGACGCGTACGGGACGCCGCTGGGCGAGGCGCGCGACCTGTCCATCCACGAGTCGCAGTCCCGACTCTGGGAGAATCACGTCGGCCGGTCGACGGCGTTCTGGGAGGGATTCCTGCCCGCGGTGGTCGATGCCTTCCCCGGCGTCGACGACGTGAGTCCCCGCGAAGCGTACGAGGCGGTCAACGCCGTGGACCCGACGAACCTGATTCGAGTCGAGGCGGACGAACTTACCTACCACCTTCACATCGTCCTCCGGTTCGAAATCGAACGCGACCTGATTCGGGGTGACCTCGACGTGGCGGAGGTGCCCGCCGTCTGGAACGACAAGATGGAGTCCTATCTGGGCGTGCGTCCCGAGACGGACGCCGAGGGCTGCCTGCAGGACATCCACTGGTCACACGGCAATTTCGGGTACTTCCCCACCTACTCGCTGGGCAGTGTCGTCGCAGCGCAGCTGTTCGACGCCGCCGCAGACGACATCGAAGGGTTGGACGAGCAGATTCGCGCGGGCGAGTTCGACCCGCTCCACGAGTGGTTGACCGAGAACATCCACCGCCACGGCAAGCGCTACGAGACGAACGAACTCGTCCGGCGCGCAACGGGCGAGGGCGTCTCCGCCGACGCCTTCGTCGACTACGCGACGGCGAAGTACGGCGACCTGTACGAACTGTAAGTGGTGTGTGAACGTTACACTAACCAATACGCCTAAGTAGTGGTGTGTCATACCATAGCATGTATGGCAGCCGGACCCAGCGAACACGACGACGAACTGTTCGACCAGTTCCTCGCGGACAACGGCCACGAGACCACAGCGGTACGCTGGGAGCGGTCGTATAACAAGTTGCAGTGCCCGGACTGTGGGGCGCTGCACGACGAAACTGCGGCCGACTGTTCGGTCTGCGGTTGGGACCCCGCGTCGTAGCGGTTCCCCCGAGCCACGCCGTTTATACCACCTCGGGGCGTGTATTTCGACTATGAGCGACGACGCCACGGTCACCCGTCTCTTCGGTGGCCCCGGGAGCGGGAAGACCACCGCCCTCCTCGACCGCGTAGACGAGTTGCTTGAAGACGACGACGTGAGCATCCGCGACGTGCTCGTCGTCTCGTACACTCGTGCCGCGGCCGCGGAGGTTCGCGAACGCCTCGCCGAACGCCTCGACGTGTCCCCGCGAGCGCTGCAGGGGAACGTCTGTACGATGCACGCGAAGGCGTACGAGCTGCTCGACCTCTCGCGGGGCGACGTGGTCGGCGAGAGCGACAAGGAGGAGTTCTGCGAGGAGTACGGCGTCGAATACGAAGACGAACACGGCGGCGCTGGCCGGCGCACCGCCCGGTCGACGACGCTCGGCAACAAGATAATCGCGACCAGTCAGTGGCTCCAGCGCACCCAGCGCGACGTGGCCGACTGGTACGACGTGCCCTTCCAGTGGGACGAGGAGGCGGTTCGCCTCCCGCCGGACGTCGACCCGAACGCCCAAGAGGGGAACAAGTACACCCCGACGTGGCCGACGGACGACGACCGAATCGACGTGCCCGAAGTGATTCGCGCGTGGCGCTCGTACAAGGGCGAACACGGACTCGTCGGCTTCGCCGACATGCTCGAACGCGTCGCCCAGCGGTCGCTGGTCCCCCACGTCGACTACCTCGTCATCGACGAGTTCCAGGACATCACCACCCTCCAGTACGAGGTGTACGAGGAGTGGAAACCCCACACGGAGGGCGTCCTCATCGCCGGCGACGACGACCAGGTCGTGTACGCCTGGCAGGGCGCCGACCCCAACATCCTCCTCGACGCGACGGTCCACGAGGACGAGGTGTTGCCCAACTCCTATCGCCTGCCCTCGCGCATCCTCAACGTCGTCAACCGCGAGATTCAGCACATCGACAAGCGACAGGAGAAGGACCTGAACCCGCGCAAGGAGGGCGGCGTCGTCGAGGGGATTCAGAGTCCCTCGATGTTCGAGGTGGTTCGGAACGTCCAGCACACCGTCGACTCCACCGACGAGACGCTGATGATCCTCTTCCGGGCGCGCTACCAGATGTTCCAGTTCATCGACGAGTTCCTCCCGAAGGGCATCCCGTTCTCGATGATGACCGACCAGCGGATGTGGACCGACCGCCTCACGCAGTACGTCCGCGCCATCGAGAAACTGGAGGCCGGCGACCACGTGACCGGTCTGGAGGCGCGTCGCCTCGCCGACATGCTCCAGGAGTCGGCGTTCGGCACGAACGAACGCGACGACTTCTACGACACTCTCGACGAGCTGGAGGAGAACGCGGCGACCGACGACATCGCCGAGATTTCGGTGGCGCCGTCGGTCATCGACGACCACATCCCCTTCCTGCCGGACACCGCGTCCGCCGGCGATATGCTGCGGAAGGTGACGAGCTTCCAGCGAAACGCGGTCGAAGCCTACTTCGAAAACGACTACCGCGGGATGGACCCGAGTCGCGTCCGCGTCGGCACCATCCACTCCGCGAAGGGTCGCGAAGCCGACCACGTCTTCGTCTGCACCGACCTCACGGAGAAGGTGGTCGAGCAAATGGCCGCGAGCGTCGACGACCCCACCGACATCGACGGCGTCGAGGAGTTCACCGCCCACACCAGCCCGGTGCCCGTCCTCACCGACAACGAACGCCGCGTGTTCTACGTCGGCATGAGTCGTGCGCGTGAACGCCTGGTACTGCTCGAAAACCTCATCAGCGGGGCGCCGACGCTGCCTATCAGCGTCGTCCTCCACAACGAACTCCGGGACGTCGACGTCGACGAGATGCTCGAAGAAGCACAGTCGTCGCCGGCCCCCGAACCCGAAGCGTGACGGCGCAGGCGACGACGGCCGCCGAAGCCGGCATCGTCGCCGTCGCGACGCGTCTCGCGAGTGCCGACGTGTCCTCACTCTCGCCAACGACGCTCGAACGCCTCGCGGACGAGGCCATCGAACGAGAAGGAGCCGACCCCGACGGCGCGACGACGGTCGAACCGGGGACGCTCCGCCCCGCGGAGCCAATCGTCGTCGCCGTCGCGCCCCGCGCCGACGGGCGTCGCGCACCGCTCGCGCGGACGTTCGTCGTCGACGGGAGCGGCGGGTGGGAGCGCCGGGCGGCCGTCGCCGTCGAGATGGCACACGACGCCGTCGGGCGCGTCGTCGAACCCGGCGTCACCGTCCAGCGCATCACCGACGAGGCCATCGCCGAACTCGGGGCGTACGGACTGGCCCCCGGCGAGGGTCCGGTCGTTCGACCGCTCGACGGCGCAGACAGCGAGGCACTCCGGGCGGGCGACCGCTTCGTCCTCGACCCAGCGGCGACGGACCCCGACCCCGACACCGAGCGTTGCGTGCGCGTCAGCGGACGGTACGTCGTCACCGACGACGGCTGTCGGCGCGAGGAGTCGGTGTCCACATCACTGTCGCCGTCGGCGTACTAGGACTCGTCGTCCGACTCGGGCTCTTTGACCGCAGTTCCGATGACTCGCTCGGCCACGGCGCCGGGCAGGTCAGTCGGCGTCGTGAGTCGGCGGGGGAGGACGACCATCAACACCGCGACGACGACGAGGCCGGCGCCGAGCGCTCGCTGGCCGCTGAGCAGCGTCTCGATGCCGAACACGCCGACGGGGATGGCGAAGATAAGCGACGCCGCGAGCCCCACCGTCTCCAAGATGCCGAGTCGCATTGGCGGGCGTAGGCGACGGAGCGGCAAAAGGCTCGTCGCTCCGCAGTCAGGCCACGACTTCGGGGAGGTCGTCCACGTCGTCGACGCTGAGGCCGGTGGTGACGAGGAGGCGTAGCCCGCGGCGGACGGACATATCCACCTCGTAGATATCGTCGTCGGGGACGAGTGTGAGCGTCCCAGCGGTGGGGTTGGGGCTGTTGGGGAGGAAGACGGTGTAGAGGTCCTCGTTCGTCGCGCGGCGCGTGCTTCGCGGCGCCTCGTTGGTGACGAAGCCGATGGCGTAGACGCCCTCGCGCGGGAATTCGACGAGCGCGACGGCGTCGTAGCCGGCGGTGCGCTGGGCGAGCGACTCGCTCACCTGTCGGACGCCGAAGTAGACAGTGCGCACGAGGGGGACGAGTCGGATGGCTCGCTCGACGCCACCGAAGAGGCGCTTGCCCAGACGCCACGAGGCGAGATAGCCCAGCGCGGTGATGCCGAGAGCGAGGAGGACGGCCGCGAGCAACTGCGCGACGATTTCGACGTTGCCGGTGTAGGATGTCAGTCGCGTCGCGCGCACGACCGGATTCAACAGTCGCGTCGTGCGGACGAACACGAACTGCAGGATGAACAGGGTCACCGCGAGCGGCGTCACCAGGAGGAGCCCGGTGACGAAACTCGCCCGGAGCCGGCCGCTGAGACTCATAGGTGACGTGAGGGCGAGGCGAGTAATAGTCGTGTGGGCAGGACCGCAACCCCTTACTCCCGCGTCGGCGAAGCGTGGGTATGTTCACGGGTATCGTCGAAGCGACGAGCGAGGTGCTCGGAGTCGACGAGAGCGACGAGGGGCGGCGCCTCCGCCTGCGTCACGACTTCGACACGGTCGAACACGGGCAGTCCATCAGCGTCAGCGGCGTCTGTCTCACCGTCGAAGACTTCGGCGACGACTGGTTCGAAGTCTTCCTCGCGAGCGAGACGGTGGCGAAGACGTATCTCGGCGAAATCGGCGTCAGCGACGCCGTCAACCTCGAACGCGCCATGCCCGCCGACGGGCGCTTCGACGGCCACATCGTGCAGGGCCACGTCGACGGCGTCGCGACCGTGGCGTCGGTCGAGCGCGTCGGCGACGACTGGGCCTTCACCTTCTCGCTGCCGCCCGAGTTGGACCGCTACGTCGTCTCGAAGGGGTCGATAGCACTCGACGGCATCAGCCTCACCGTCGCGGAGCGGAGCGACGGCGAAATCACGGTCGCCATCATCCCGACCACGTACGACGAAACGACGCTCTCGGCCAAGGAGCCGGGCGACCCCGTCCACGTCGAGGTGGACGTGGTGGCGAAGTACGTCGAGCGCCTGGCCGAGTAATCAGGGGTCGAACTCGTCGGCCTCGACCTCCAACGACGACTCCTCGATGTCCTCGCTATCGTGGACTGAACGGTAGGCGCGGCTGTACCGCCGAATCTTCCCGAAGAGGATGAGCCCGAAGAAGCCGTCGTAGACGAGGACGAAGACCAGATAGGAGGGGAGTTGGGGAAGCCCGGTCGCGAAGCCAATCAGGCCGGTCCCGATGCCGACGGTGGTGTTGTAGACGGCGTGGATGAACGTCGCGATGAGCAGCCCCTTGATGATTATCGGGCCGCGGTTTTCCGGGTTGAACTTCGCGAGGCCGAGGTAGTAGCCGGCGAAGGCGGAGTAGATGACGTGGCCCGGACCGGCGAGCGCGCGGACGGCCGTGATGCCGCCGCCGGCGCCGATGAGTCCGAGCGCACCTGCCGTGGGCATATCGATACTCTGGGTGATGTAGAGGGCGTTCTCGATGGTGGCGAAGCCGAGGCCGGCGACGGCACCGTACACCGCACCGTCGACGACCGCTTCGAAACTGTCGGTGCCGTAGGCGTACAGCCGGACCGCGAGGAGCTTCACCGTCTCCTCGATGGGGCCGACGATGAGGAAGAAAAAGAGGACGTTGCCGACGAGCCCGAGGCCGGTGAAAAACTGCTGGCTGAAGGAGTTGAGCACCGCGGCGAAGTTGGCGGTCAGGACGCCGAGGAGGAAGGTGGCGACGAGCAGCGAGAGGGGTTCGGCGGTCGTGACATCGGTTCGGCGGACGTAGAGCGCCAGCGCGAGCGCCGGAAGCGCGGAGAGCAGCGTCAGCGTCCCGATCTGCGGGTCGGTGATGGCGCTCAGGCCGCCGATGCCGACGAGGATGAGGAGCGCGACGGCGACGACCACGAGGCGCGTCGACGCGACCAGCGCGTGGTAGATGCCCGCGGCAACGGTGTCGAGCGCGCCGCGGCGTTCCCACGTAGCGATGTCGTAGAGGTCGCGAGTGTCGTCAGCGCGTTCCTCGACGGGGTCCCGTCTGCGCGACATGGGCGAAGGCTCGCCCGCGAGCGGTTAAGTCCTTGGCCTAGAGGTGGTTCGAACCATCGGGTATTTGTCTCGGCGCGGCGGAACAGGGAGTATGTACGATTTCGTCGTGGTCGGCGTCGGCCCGGCGGGCGCTCGTCTCGCACGCCGCGCCGCCGACGCTGGGTACGACGTGCTCGCGCTGGAGAAAGGCACGGTCGGCACGCCACTGGCCTGCTCGGGCCACGTCAGCACCGACATCTGGGAGTACGTCCCCGAGAGCGCGAAGAGCGACCTCCTCCAGAACCGCGTGTACGGCGCGAACTTCCGGCTTGGCGGACCAGACTCCGACGCGTACCCCTTCTACAAGTCCGATGAGGTATCGAACGTCATCGACCGCGTCGCGCTCGACCGGACGCTCGCCGACGCGGCCCGGGACGCCGGCTCCGACGTGCGCGAGGGCCACACCGTCACCGACGTGACGGAACGCGCGGACGGCGTGACGGTGACCGCCCGGACCGACGGCGAGACGGTCCAGTTCGAGGGGCGTCTCGTCGCCGGGTGTGACGGCCCCGTCTCGCGAGTTCGGCAGGCAGTCGGCCTGCCCGACCCCGACGAACGACTCCACGGCGTCCTCGCGTTCGACGAGACGCCGGACGACGGTAACTTCGTGGACGTCCACCTGACGGTTCCGCGCTTTTTCGCGTGGCGCATCCCCCGCGGTGACGCGGGCGTGGAGTACGGCCTCGCGGTGCCGCCGGGGACCGACGTGACCGAGCGCTTCGACCAGTTCACCGAGGCCTACGGCGCCGAGACGACCCACCGCTGTTCGGGCGCCATCCCCATCGGCCCGCCAGACAGCGTAACTGGCGACCGGACCTTCCTCGTCGGCGACGCTGCGGCCCAGACCAAGCCCTTCACCGGGGGCGGGATTCTCTACGGCATGACCGCCGCCGACCACGCCGTCGAGACGGTCGACCCGGACGACCCGTCGACGCTCGCGGCGTACGAACGCGCGTGGCGCGACGACCTCGGGCGAGAGATTCGACTCGGCCACCTGATTCGCCGGGCGTACTCGCTGCCCGAACCAGTCCAGCGACTCGGTCTCCGAACGCTCAGCGGCGAAATCGGCGTCCACATGGACCGACCGTCCTCGCTGTTCTCGGCGTCACACCTGCGGGCGCTTGTGGGAAGCGGAGAAGAAGAGCGCCCTCACTCGGAGTCGTAGCGCGGACGGCGCGCTGACTCGCCGCTCCCCTCAACGAAGGGGAGGGCCGTGACCGTGGCGTCGGCGTCGTCGCCGTCAACGCGGACCGCGACGGTCGATGTCTCCTCCAGCGCCCCGCTCTCGACGTACGCGAGCGCGATGGGTCGGTCGAGCGATGGACTCTGGACGGCACGGGTCACCTCGCCGATAGCGTCGTCGCCGTCAAGCACCGCCGCCCCCGATTCGGGGAGGCCGTCGAGTTCGAGGCCGACGAGACGCTCGCTGGGACGCCCGCGGTTCTCGACGCGGGAGACGACCTCTTGGCCGACGTAACAGCCCTTGTCGAAATCGAGAGCGTTGCGAACGCCCGCGACGTTCGGAATCCGGCCGTCGAGTTCCGTCTCGAACAGCGGCGTGCCGGCTTCGAGCGTCAGCGTGTTCCACGTCCGGTAACCGACGGGCGTGGTCGGGGTGCCACGGGTGAGCAACGACTCCCACACGTCGTCGGCGTCGTCGGCGCGACAGATGACCTCGTACCCCGTCTCGCCGGTGGGGTCGTCCGTCGAGACGACGGTGACGCCGGCGTCGCCGATGGCACCGCGGACGAAGGTCAGCGGCGGTTCCGGCACTTCGGCGCCGGCGAGGAGCGTCGCGACCGTCTCCGTCGCGGTGGGGCCGTGAACCCCGAAGACGGCGAACTCCGCGGAGGCGTCGCGAATCGACACGTCCTGGATGAACACCTTGTCGCCCCAGTCGTCCGCGAGTGGGGCGGCGCGGGGGGG
>Ga0207719_100044_pt1 | contig 134561 bp, 135 predicted proteins | sample A23P1SouthBayCA_2_FD_187279 | JGI IMG/M metagenome (GOLD analysis project Ga0207719, IMG submission 187279) | Aerobic enrichment media microbial communities from Eden Landing Ponds, California, USA - A23 P3 (3) (SPAdes) | ecosystem: Environmental > Aquatic > Marine > Unclassified | place...
GTGAGACCGCCTCGGTCATCTATCGCCGCGCGCTCGACGAGAACCTGCTCCCCGGCCGCTCCATCGAGGGCGTCGCCACCTCGGCACTGTACGCCGCCGCGCGACAGGCGGGCACTCCCCGGAGTCTCGACGAGATCGCTGCGGTCTCCCGCGTGGAGAAAGACGAGATCGCCCGGACCTACCGCTACGTCGTCCGGGAACTGAGCCTGGAGATCCAGCCCGCCGACCCCGAGAGCTACGTCCCGCGGTTCGCGTCGGATCTGGATCTCCCCGAGGAGGTCGAGCGCCGCGCGCGCCAGCTTCTCTCGAACGCGAAAGAACAGGGCGTCCACTCGGGCAAATCGCCCGTCGGACTGGCCGCCGCGGCCGTCTACGCCGCCTCGCTGCTCGCCAATGAGAAGGTGACCCAGAACGAGGTCAGCGAGGTGGCCAACATCTCCGAAGTCACCATCCGCAATCGCTATCACGAACTCCTCGAGGCCGAGGAGGAGTTCGCGGCGCCCTGAACCGGTTTCTGTCGCGCCCCTCCTGAAGCATTCCGTCGTGACGCTCTGGATCGTTTCCGTCCCGACGGCCACTGTTTGTAGCCCGATTCGGCGAGCGAATCCTCGCTGACGGCGGCGTTTCGCGTCGTCTACCCGTGCGCCGGAGACGCAACGCTGTTCACGGCGCGGAGGATGTCGCCGCGGATCCCCGGCGTTCAAATCCGCCCCGCTCCAGTCGCGGGTATGGAGACGACGCGACATTTCACCGCGACGGTCTACGTCGTCAGCGACGGCGCCGTTGCCCTCCACGAACACGACGGGATCGGCAAGTGGCTCCCGCCGGGCGGCCACGTCGACCGCGACGAACTCCCCCACGAGGCGGGCCTGCGCGAGGTCCGCGAGGAGACCGGCCTCGACGCCGAACTGGTCGGCGCGGCCGACGGTCCCGGCTCCGACACCGTCACGCCGCTTCCCCAGCCACAGCATTTCCAGCTCGCGGACGTCAACGTCCACGACGGCCGCGTCGGCCACCAGCACGTCGATATGGTTTACTACGCCCGCGCCGACTCCCGGACCATCGACCCGGCGCCGGGGGAACAGCCCGCCGACGACTGGGCGTGGTTCACGCCCGAACAACTGCGAGCCGACGCCGAGGCGTTCGAGTCCAACGTGCGCGAAATCGCCGCGAAGGCCGTCGAGATGGTCGAATAGCCCGCTCTGGACGCGTCCGTCAAGTCACTGACTGACGGTGAGCGTCATCCGTGAGAGCTCCGTCTCCGAGGGGTCGTGGTGGAGCGTGACGACGACTTCCTGACCGGGTTCGAGCGGGACGCGACGGTCCTCGATCCGGAAGGCGATGGTCCCGCTGGCGCCCCAGGTGCCGTCGCTCTCGTCGGCGTCGATGGCGCCGGCGATACCGCCCTCTCCCGTGGTGAACACGTGATTCCCGTCGTAGTCGGTCCAGGTCCGATTGATCTTCGACGTCGGCAGGTTGTGCAGCGTCGCGCGCATCCGGTGGGCCGGGATCCAGACCTCGATGCTCAGGTTCTCGACGGCGATGGTGTCGCCGCTCTCGTGGGTGATGCGCACCCACTGGTCGTCGGGGTCGTCGCCGGCGACCAGCGTGTCCGTCGAGGCCGACACGACCGGCCCGCTCCCCTGGAGCGAGTCGCCCATCCCCATCAACACGCCGCCGACGACCGCCATCAGGACGACGGTCAGCCCGAACCCCAGGGCGGCGACTCCCTCCGTCGAGAGCCCGCGGTCGCGACTGCCCGAACGCCTGGGGAGCATCGCTTTTCGGAGGGTAGAAGCCCGACACTCTTAGCTTCCAGTATCTGCCGGGTGACAGGTGTCCGCCCGGCGTCATACGGTCGGTTGTACCGATGTGCCGGTGATTCGCCGGGCGATCCAGCGAATCCCGAAACTGACGTACAACCGACCGTATCAGACGCCACTGGCGCCGGGTTCGTTGCCGGCCAATGACTCGACGTAGCGGGTGACGTGGTCGTCCTGCCGGCGCTTGAACCCCGCCTGGCGGGCCAGTCGGTCGAGTTCCCGCGAGACGAGGCTGCCGTACTGGACGGCTTTCTTCTCGCGGGCGGCCACGGGGCCGGGCACCCACTCGCGCACCGCACGCCGGAGCGCGACCTTGCGCTCGCCGCCATCGGAGACGAGCAGGTCCCCGGGGAGTTCGAGCGCCGCCGCGACGACCCGGTCGTCGAGCAGCGGCGCGACCGGTTCGATCCCGGCACCGCGGATGGTCCTGATATCGCGTTCGAGCTGGTCCGGGAGCGTCGCGACGACTTCGCGGCGGGCGCCCCGGACCGTGTCGGCGGCGACGCGCTCGTCGGTCGGGGCGCCGGCCACCTTCGCGTACCCGGCGAACAGTTCGTCGGCGCCCTGCCCGACGGCCAGGCGGCCGTAGCCGTCGGCGGCGACCCGCTCGGCGACGAGCCACAGCGAGGCGGCGATGGCGACGTCCATCGCGTTGGTCCGCCCGGTCGCCGCGACGACGCCCCCGACCGCGCGTTCGAGGTCGGCGTGGGTGAGTTCGACGACCCGCAGGTCCCGGTCGAGACAGTCGGCCGCCGACCGCGCGGCCTCGATGTCGTGACTGTCGGGGAATCCCGCGACGTACAGCGGCGCGTCCAGCCGCGTGGCCACGGCCGCCGAGTCGACGCCGCCGGAGAACGCCACTGCGAGGCCGTCGGTCGGAACGGCGTCGACGCTCGCCCGGACCGCCTCGCGCACGGCTCCGACCGCTCGCTCGTCGTCGCGCTCGGGGGCAGGATCCGGGAGCGTCCAGACGCGCTCGTCGCGCTCGCTGTCGCCGACCGACCGGGTGTGGTCGCCGTCCGTGACTGAGGGGGTACCGTCGCCGTCCGCGACGGGGCGGGCGTGGCCCGCGGGGACGAGTTCAGGCTCGTCCAGGTCGGCGGGGTCGAACGCCCAGCCGTTGCGGTCGTTCGCCCGCTCGCTGTAGACGAGTTCGCGGCCGAGCACGTCCCGGACGAGCGCGCCGTCGACGCGCCCGGCGAACCCGCGGGTGCCGGGGAGCGGGTCACCTTCCGCGCGGGCCCGTTTGACCAGCGCCGGGTCGGCCCCCCGGAGGTCGGGTGTGTTGCCGCCGGACCGTGCGGGGTCGTCGTCCATCAGTCCAACAGTCCGTTCACGAAGAGCCTGACCCGCCGGCGGGTGTTGCCGACGGCCTGGCGGAAGCTCACCCGCCAGGGCGTCCGGCGGGTTCGCAGGGCGGTTCGTCCGTCGGCGATGGCCTCACAGATGGCCTCGGACGAGGGGTCCTCGGCGTCGACGAGCGTCACCGCGCGGCCGACCATGTCGCTGACGTGGGCGTCGCTCCCGGCGGTCATCGGCAGGCCGCGCCGTTCGGCGAACCGGCGGGCTTGCCGGTTCGAGTACCCGGTCACCAGCCGCGAGTTGTACACCTCGATGGCGTCGGCGGTCGCCAGTTCGTCGCGGCTGACGTTCGCGATGACGCCGCTTCGCATCTCCTGGAAGGGGTGGGGGACGACGGCGATGCCCCCGGCCGCGCGGATGCGGTCGAGCGTCTCCCCGAAGGGCAGTCCCGGCTCGACGGCCTCCGAAACGCCGAGGCCGATGACGTGACCGGCGGCGCTGGAGACTTCGATCCCCGGGATTCCGACGAGGCCGTAGTCGGGGGCCTTCTCGACGGCGCGTTCGCTCGCCGCGAACTCGTCGTGGTCGGTCACGGCGAGCGCGTCCAACCCGACCGCCGCGGCCCGCTCGAGGAGGGCGTCGACGGAGTCGCGGCCGTCGTAGGAGGCCGCCGAGTGGGCGTGTATCTCGGCCGATAGCACGGCCGACCGTTACGCAGGTGGGGGCAAAAACCGCTCGGTCTGGTCAATCCCCCGTCTCGCGGTCGGCGACCAGTTCGAGCGGGTCGCGAAACGTCACGCCGCGCTCGGCCAGCAGTTCGAGATAGTGGTCGAACTGTTCGGGCGAGTTGCCGCTATCGTGGAAGAGGAGGATGTCCGCCGAGTCGGCGGCGAGGCGGTCGGCGGCCGCGGCGACGTTCTCGGCGAGCGCATCCTTGCTGTCGACGTCGTAGTCCTCCACGTCGACGGTCCAGAACCAGTCGCGGCCAGCCGCGCGCTTGACCCACCAGTCGTAGTCGATCCGGTCCGAATCGGGCGGTCTGAACCCCTGTTCCGCGAGTACGGCCTGTAACTCGTCGGCGCGGTCGCCGCCGTCGTCGCCGTAGGGGAACCGGAAGACCTTGGCGGGGCGCTCGACACCGGCGGCCTCGTACACGTCTTCGAGAGCCGTCTCCGTCCGCTCGACCTCGTCCGCGAAGCGCTCGACGGAGATGTCCGAGGCGTGGGGATGCGAGTACGTGTGATTGCCGAGCGAGTGGCCGGCCGCGACGGCCTGGCGAGCGTGGTCCGCGTACTCCGCGAGTCGCCGCCCCTCGCAGAAAAACAGGACCGGCACGTCGTGGCGGTCCAGCACCGCCAGCGTCTCCGGGAGCGTCTCCGAGGGGGCGTCGTCGACGGTGAGATACGCAGTCGCCATGCGCGTCGTCTCGCCCGGTGTTTCCGAAAGCTTTCCGGCCGTTCGCGGGTCGCGTTGCTCCTCGCACCGCCGAATCTCGCCGTTCGCGGCCGTTCTCCGTGGGTTCGCTGGCCGCCCGGATTTCGGCCGACGGCGGATTTCGTATCGCGGATAGTGATATACGAGTGGTGGGCCGATCAGTCCGCGGCGCCGGGAGAGCGCGCGTCGCCGACGCCGCGCTCCTCGGGCGTGAGATAGCACTGCGGGTCCGGGCCGAAGGGGTCGTCGCCGGCCGCGAGCGCCCGGAGTCGCGAGGCGCCCCGACAGACCGACTGGTACTGACAGTCGCCACACCGGCCGGTCAGGTGCTTCTCGCGTTCGCGCAGGGCGCCCAGGAGCGGGTTCGACTCGTCTTCCCAGATGGCGCCGAACGGGCGGTCCCGGACGTTCCCCAGCGAGTAGCCCTGCCAGAACTGCGTGAGGTGGACGTTACCCTGGTAGTCCACGTCGGCGACGCGCTCGCCGGTCGGGTCGCCGCCGTTTTTCCGCAGGTAGGCCAGCACTCGGTCCGCCTGTTCGGTGCCGAGTTCCCGGCGCGCGTACTCGACGAGGTAGGCCGCGTCGGCGTAGTTACCCACGAGCAGAGTCTCGATCTCGTGGCCGCGGTCGTGATACTCGCGGGTCAGCTCACAGACCCTGCGGACGGCCGCGCGGCGCTGGCCGGGGGTGAGATCGACGTCCTGGATCTCGGCGCCGCGGCCGCCGTAGTCGAGGTGGTAGAAACAGAAGCGGTCGACGCCGCGGCCGGCCAGCAGGTCGACCACGTCCTCCAGGTCGTCGGCGTTGTGTTTCGTGATCGTGTAGCGGAGCCCGGTCTTCAGCCCGGCGGACTGGGAGGCCTCGATGCCGGCGAGCGCGCGGTCGAACGCGCCGTCCTCGCCGCGGAACTCGTCGTTGCGCTCGGGCATCCCGTCGACGGAGACGCCGACGTAGGACAGCCCCGCATCCCGGAGCGCGGCCGCTCGCTGCTCGGTCAGGAGCGTGCCGTTGGTCGAGAGCACCGCTCGCAGGCCTGCGTCGGTCGCGTAGTCGACGAGTTCCACGAGATCGTCTCGGGCGAGCGGTTCGCCGCCCGAGAAGAGCACGACCGGAACGCCGTAGTCGGCCAGGTCGTCGAGCAGTCGCTTCCCCTCGGCGGTCGAGAGTTCGCTGGGGGCCGGTTCGGTCTCGGCCGCCGCGTAGCAGTGCTGACAGTAGAGATTACACTGTTTCGTGCAGTTCCAGACGACGACCGGCCGGCGCTGCTTGCGCTCGCGGATCTGGGACTTGTCGGACTCCTCGGCTGCGTCGTACCGGAGCCCGTCTCCCTCCGCGCCGAGGTCACAGAGGAGCTTGCTGACCGAGATCATGCCTCATCACCCTCGGCCCGGGCGTCTCCGCCCGCCCGGTCGCCGGTCTCGTCCGCCGGGTCGTCCGTGTCGTCCGCCCGGTCGCCCAGCGTCACGCCGTCGGCGGCGAATCGGTGGGTTTCGTCGGCGGGACAGAGCCACAGCGTCTCGGCGGTCCAGCCGAACAGTCGCGCGGCCTGCTCGCGGGCGACTGCCGCGGTCGGCGCGCTGACGCTCCCGGCGTGGTGGAGCGGGTCGGTCTCCGCCTCGCGGACGAACAGTTCCCACTCCCTGGTTGCGTCCCCGCGGGGCTGGTCGACGGCCGTCCTGAACTCGGCGTCGGTCATACGCGTCACCTTCGACCGATCCGGGAAAAGCGACCGCGCGGATTTTCAGGTGCTGGGAACGCACGCTCGGTGCTAATACGTGGCTCCCGAACGTTGGCCCGATGACCGCACGATTCGCTCGGCCGAACCACGAGACGGGACGCTTGCGGCGCCGACGACCCGCGGAGAGGTGTCGGTAGTGCGCCCGCCGGTCGACACGAGCGAGCGCCCGCTCGTGCTCATCTGGGAAGTGACACAGGCCTGTAACCTCTCCTGTGAGCACTGCCGGGCCGACGCCCACCCGCAGCGCCATCCCGACGAACTCTCGACCGCCGAGGGGAAACGGTTGCTCGACCAGGCCGCCGACTTCGGCGACGGCCAACTGGTCGTCCTCTCGGGCGGTGACCCGATGAAACGGCCGGACCTGGTCGACCTCGTCGACTACGGCACCGACCGGGGACTCACCGTCTCACTGACGCCGAGCGGGACCGACGAACTCGACGGCGAGTCTATCGTGGCGCTCGCGGACGCCGGCCTGAAGCGGCTGGCGCTGAGCCTCGACGGCGGCGACCCCGAAGCCCACGACGCCTTCCGCGGGGAGCGCGGGAGTTTCGAGTCGACGATGCGGGCCGCGCGGCGAGCCCGCGATGTGGGGCTCCCGCTTCAGGTCAACACGACCGTCTGTGCGAGCACGGTCGACGAACTCCCCGCGATACGCGACCTCGTGGCCGACCTCGGCGCGGTTCTGTGGAGCGTCTTCTTCCTCGTCCCGGTCGGCCGCGGGCGGGTGCTCGACCCCGTCTCCCCCGAGCGCGCCGAGCGGGTGATGGAGTGGCTCGAGGAAGTCGCCGAGGAGGCGCCGTTCGGGCTGAAGACGACCGAGGCGCCCCACTACCGGCGGGTGCGCCGGCAGGTCGCGGCCGAGGACGGGCCGGCGGAATCGGGGGATTCGACCCCCGGAAGCGGCCGCAGTGGCGGTCCGGGCGACCGCCCGAGCGTCATCGCGGGCGACGGGTTCGCGTTCGTGAGCCACACGGGCGAGGTGTACCCGTCGGGCTTTCTCCCGAAGTCGGTCGGGACCGTCCCCGAGGAAAGCGTCGTGGACCTGTACCGGTCGGCGCCGCTGTTCGAGGCCCTGCGGGACCGCGATCGACTCCGCGGGAAGTGCGGCGCCTGCCCGTTCAACGAGGTGTGTGGCGGCAGCCGCTCGCGAGCGTTCGCCCACGCGGGCGACCCGCTGGCGAGCGACCCGCTGTGTGGCTACGTCCCGCCCGGCTACGACGGCCCGCTCCCCTGGGACGAGGGCGACGACCGGCCGGCGACGCCAGGGAGACCGTGAATGACTACTGATCCGGCGTCCAGGTGTGTTGCCACTGCCGTGTCGGTGCCGTGTCGGTGCGGTTATAACGCCACTGTCGCAAGGAACCGGTATCAATGGTCCGTGACCCGTTCGCGGACGAGGATCAGCCCGACCTTCAGGAGGTGCTGGACGCGCTCGACGACCCCGACTGTCGAGCCATCGTCTCGGCGCTCGAGGAGCCGATGACCGCAAGCGAGATCGCCGAGGCGAGCGACATCCCGCTGTCGACGACCTACCGGAAGATCGACCTGCTCGAGGAGGCCCAGTTGCTCTATGAGGGCACGGAGATCCGTCCGGACGGCCAGCACGCGAGCACCTACGAGGTCGACTTCGAGGAAGTCGTCATCGCGCTCACGGAGGAGCGGGAGTTCGACGCCGAGATCGCGCGCCGGCCCCGGACGCCGGACCAGCGGCTCGAATCACTCTGGTCGGAGGTACGAAAGGAAACATGAGTCCACACGTCACCGCACTCGTCGCACTGAAGACAGTCACGCTACTGCTCGGCGGCCTGATCACCTACTTGTCCTACAAGGCCTACCAAAGGTCGGGAGCGCGCCCGCTGTGGTACCTCGCTGTCGGGTTTGGGGTCGTCACACTGGGGACGTTCTTCGCGGGGGCGATCGACCAACTAATGCGACTCGTCGTGAGTGGCGACACCGTCTCGATGCCCGGGGGAGGCTCCCCCGACGTGGCCGTCACCGACATTGCACTCGTCATGGAGAGTGCGCTCACCGCCGTCGGCTTCGCGGTCATCGTCTACTCGCTGTACACGGAGTAACCGGTTTCTCTGCCCGCCCCCGTCCGTCCACACGGTTTCTCCCGCTGGACCGTCCGTCCGATTTCTCCCGTCGATTTCGCCCGTACGGTTTCTCCCGTCACTTTCGCCCGCACATCTTCGGCCGTTCGCACCCGTTCCCAGCCCCTGAGAAGCGTTGGCGGGGTATTTGCGTCCGACCTGCGTGTTTCCTGTAAGGTGTGTCTGCCGTGTTCGACGCCATATTCGATACCACGCTCGTGCTCGCACTGACGAAAGCGGCGACGCTGGTCTTCGGCACGCTGTTGACGTCCCTGTCCTGGCGCGCGTATCGCCGGACAGGCGCGCCCGCGCTCCGGGCCCTGGCCGCGGGTATCGGTCTGGTCACCGTCGGCGCCATCGTCGGCGGGGCCCTCCACCAGTTCGTCGCCATCCGCCTCATCGTCGCGGTTAGCGTCCAGAGCGTCTTCACCGCGACCGGCTTCGCCGTTCTCACCTACTCGCTGTACGCGGAAGGTGTGACCGACTCCGGGTCCCGAACGCAGGCCGACACGGTACGCCGGACCGGCTGAACGTCGTTTTTCCGTTCTTTCGCCTCGCGCTGGCTCGCTTTCACCGTCTGACAACGCGACTCGATCGACGCCATAAATCCTATGCAGCTATATCATTTCTCAGGCCGCGTTCCGAATCGGCCAACGGACGCCGACCGGTCCCGGAACGTTTGCACCCTTCCCGAAGAGTTACGCCGCCGCCGGACCGGCAGGTATCCATGTCTGACGCGAGCGAGGTCAGGATCGGTATCACCGGCACCGGCGGTCTGGGAACGCATTTGGGACGCGGGTTCGGGGACGTCGACGGTGCGGCGGTCGTCGCAGTCGCCGACGTCGACGAGGACAACCGGGCGAGTGCGGCCGCGGAGTTCGGCGTGCCCGAGGGCGACCGCTACGGCGACCACGAGGCGATGCTCGACGGGACGGACCTCGATGGCGTCGTCGTTGCGACGCCGCACACCCTCCACTACGACCAGGTCGTCGCGGCGCTCGACCAGGGGATCGACACGCTCTGTGAGAAGCCGCTGTGTACGGATCTGGCGGACGCCGAGGACCTGGTCGCCAGGGCGGAGACCGGCGAGGCGGCGCTGATGGTCGGCTACCAGCGCCACCTCGACCCGACCTTCCGGGCGGTGCGTGACGAACTTCCCGAGCGCGTCGGCGAGGTCGATTACCTCACCGCGGAGATCACGCAGGACTGGATCTCGGGGCAGGAGGGCGCCTGGCGGTCGAACCCCGACCTCTCCGGCGGGGGGCAACTCTACGACACCGGGAGCCACCTCCTCGACGCGGTCCTCTGGTCGACCGGGCTCTCCCCGGTCGCCGTCGACGCGCAGATGCAGTTCCACGACGCGGCCGAGCGCGTCGACGTGCAGGCCGCGCTCACCGTCGAATTCGCGAACGGCGCCGTGGCCTCCATCGCCGTCTCGGGCGACGCCGCGCGCCACCGCGAGCACGTCCACGCCTGGGGCGAGTCGGGCGGGCTCTACATCGACCGCGCGGAGTGGGGGCGACCCGACCTCCAGTTCGTCGACCGCGACGGTGACTCGCTCGCCCGGCACGTCACCGAGTACGACCACCGCTCGAAACCCGCGGCGTTCGTCGACGTGATCCGCGAGGGCGCCGACCCGCCGGCAACGGCCCGCGACGCGCTCACCGTCACCGCCGTCACCGAGGCCGCCTACGAATCCGCCCGCACCGGCAAGACCGTCGAAATCGACATCTGATCGCCCCCGAGGGAAGTCTGTGGGGTGACGATACGAACACGTTCGGGGAAACCCCCGGCCCGCTGGCGGTTCTACGGTCGCCCATGTCCACGGAACTCGACGCCGAGGCGGCGGTGGCCGAGACGGCGGCGCCGACCGACGCCCCGCGCGAACGGCTCGACGTTCGGAACCTCGGGCCGCCGAAACCGCTCGCGAACACGCTGGAGCGACTGCCGGACCTCGACGACGAGACGGTCCTGGTCCAGTTCAACGACCGCGCACCCCAGCACCTCTACCCGAAACTCGACGACCGGGGCTACGCCTACGAGACAGTCGAGCGCGAGGGTGTGACCGTGACGGTCATCTGGCGCGCATGACCGACGCGGAGCGCGGCGACGCCGCCGAGTCGGCCGGGCCAGCGGTGACGGCGGACGCCAGGGTGGCGAACAGGTCGGATGTGTCGAGCGGGTCGGACGCGTCGAGCAGGTCGGACGCGTCGAGCGGGTCGGACGCGGCGACCGACGCGATAGCCGCGATCGATGAGCGAGCCGACGCCGTCCGCGAGCGCGAACTCCGGGAGGCGCTGGCCCGGCTTGAAGCGGCGGACCTCTCGCCGGCGGAGCGAGCGGCCGTCGAGTCGCTGGCCGACAGGCTGGTCGCGCGTCTCGTCGCGGTTCCGACACGCGCGCTTCGCGCCGACGACGCCGACGACGAGACCGTCGAGAACGCGCGCGACCTGTTCGCCTGACAACCGCCGGCGCTCGTCGACGACAGTTCGGTTCCCGTCTCGATCCGGCGCGGTGCCGGACGTTCTTCCGCCAGTCCCGCGACGTGTCCCTGACCGGCCACGTTCGAACGGTCCTGTCAGCGAGCGCGTCGAGTCGAGAGGTTCAAGTATGCGCTGGGACTCCACACACGTATGAAGTTCCAGGGACGCTCCACGCGCAAGCGCACAGGCGGCCGGCGACGCGACTTCCGCAAGAAGAAAAAGCACGAACTCGGCGACCAGCCGACCGAGACGCGCGTCGGCGACGACAAGCGTAAAACCGTCGACGCCCGCGGCAACACGAGCAAGGTCCGCGTCGTCGAGGCCGGCACCGCTTCCGTCGCCACCGACGGCAACGTCGTCTCTGCGACGGTCGAGGACGTCGTCGAGAACGCCTCGAATCCCAACTACGTGCGACGGAACATCGTCACGAAAGGCGCCGTCATCGAGACGAGCGAGGGCCGCGCCCGCGTGACCTCTCGTCCCGGCCAGGACGGCCAGATCAACGCCGTCCTCGTGGACTGAGAGGGATCGTCGGCGACAGTAACTCGCGACTATATAGTTCTCCGTACGGTTCCGGGCCCGACCGGGGGCGGCCGTACCGATCTTAGCGAGCCTTTTCCCCTCTCGGGGGCCAGTCGCTGATGACGTGTGACGGCCACCGTCCATAGTCACCGAGCACGAGAATGAGCACCTGCGCGATCCCGAGACGATCGTCGCACGTCACCCGGTTGAACCACCACCGATCGCTGTTCTCGGGGGGTTCTCCCCCCACTCACGTTCGGCAGTCCCCTCCCAGTCACGTCGGGTGACGCGCACACAACGATACAGATGGCGCTGTGGTCCGAAAACACGACGATACAGGTGGTGTGTGGGCCGAAAAGAAAAGGATCCTACGGACTCGGCGCGGCCTTCTGGAGCGCGCTCTCGGCGATGTTCCCGCCGTAGTCGGCGGTTCGGGACAGCGAGTCGACGACCAGCCCGAGCGACTGGGCCAGTTCGGGGTCGTCGAGGTTGCGGATCACGTCACCGATCTCGCGGGCGCGGGCGTCGATAGCGGGGAGGTCGCTGCGGGCTTCGGAGGCGAGCGTGACGGCCTCCTCGGCGTCGTCCGAGAGGAGCGCGTCCATCGCCGTCTCGGGAACCGTCAGGGCGGCGTCCTGCAGGTCCCGTAACCCGGCGACGACGTCCTCGTCGACATCGCCGATGTCGAGGCCGATGCCGGCGATCTTGGTGGCGTGGTCGGCGATCCGTTCGAGCTGTCGGGCGCTCGACTGGTAGTCGAAGACCGTCTCGCGTGGAAAGCCGATCTCGGAGGCCGCCGCGGGGTTGCGAAGCACCGTGCGGAACACGCGCGAGACCATATACCAGAGGCGGTCCACGTCGTCGTCGCGCTCGATGACGTCGTGGGCGAGTTCGTCGTCGTTCTCGACGAGCGCCGTCACCGCGTCGGAGAGCATCGTCAGCGAGACCAGTCGCATCCGCGTGATCGCGTTGTGGACCGACAGCTCCGAGGAGTCGAGCAGGTCCTGGAGGACGACCCGGTCGCCGGTCTCCTCGATGACTTCTAGTCCGACGAGTCCCTGCGTGGCCTCGCGGATGGTGCGGCGCTGGCTCGCGGTCACCCGTGGGGCCTCGAACTCGATGACGTCGAAGCCGCTGACGTACATCGTCATCACGGCGCGGGTGAGCTGGTCGCCCTGGAGTCCGTCGATGTCGATCGAGCCGCGCTCGCGGTCCTCCTCGCGCCTGGGCGAGAGCAGGAGAATGTCCTCCTCCGAGTGGAACTCCACGACACTGCCCGCGCTGACATCATTGGCCGTCGCCCAGTCTTTCGGTAGCGACACCGTGTACGTCGACCCGCCCGTCACCTGGACCTTGCGCGTCTCCATAGCCACCCCTCGGCCACAGGGCCCAATAAATCAATCCCTTTCTATATATTTATTGCTCTATACCGGTATGTTCCAGGACATAGCCCCAGTAAGCGGACGATAGTCGGCCGAAGTGACTCGATACACGGGGCAGATATCCGTCGTCTTTAGAACCCCGGAGCCCCGACGCACGCTCCGAAAGTCGGCGAGAGAGGCTCGGATCGTCACTGCCGACTGGTCGAGAAATGCCACCGAGACATCCGAATACGGTGGGGTAAGCCCCTTCTCCGCGACTTCCCGAACCGCCGATTGAGCCGTAGTTCGTCGGTACCGTTCCCGACGAAACCGACTGGAGCAGTTTCGAGTCGGTTCCGGCCGACCGCGACGCCGACGCCACGCCCCCATGAGTATGTATGGCTATATAGATATCATAGTAGGGTATTTATTCACTCTACGGCTTCCATCAGCCGATGCGGGACACACCTGTTACCCGCCGGCAGGTTCTTGCCGGATTGACGGGGTTATCGGTCGGTCTCGGTGGGTGTATCAGAACGAGCGCACAGCCGCCAGGTCAGGGAGGGGGCGGCGGTGGCACCGGCGCGAACGAATTCGAGCCACTGAAGATGGGTGGCTCCTCGACCGTGTTCCCGGTCGTCCAGCGCGCCTCCTCGTACTGGGCGGCGAACTATCCGACGAGTGACCAAGAGTACTGGGGGCCGCTCCAGTACGACATCCAGACCGACAAGCGTCTCGCCGACTACTGGGCGAGTCTGGAGGACTACGAGATCGACGACGACCCTGCCCCACCCTACGAGGTCAGCGTCGCGCTGAGTCACTCCGGGACTGGGCTGGAGAAATTAGAGAAAGGCCAGTCCGACGTCGCCAACTCCAGCGCCCCGGTCTCGGCCGAATTCCCCGGTCGGACCGAGGAGGAACTCGCGGAGTTCACTGACCACGTCGTTGGGGTCGACGCCCAGCCGATCGTCGTGAGCCCGGAGATATACGACGCGGGCGTGACGAAACTCACCGCCGAACAGGTCCGCGAGATATATCGTGGCACGATTTCGAACTGGTCGGAGATAGACAGCTACTCCGGCCCCGACAGGGCTATTCAGGCGGTCGGCCGGTCCGAGGGCTCCGGGACCGACACCGCGTTCAAGGCGAACATGCTCGGCGACGCGAACGCCACGATGGACGGCATCGACATCCGGAAGGGACAGAACCAGCAGGTGGCGGGCATCGTCGGCAACTCGAGCAACGCGATCGCGTACATGGCGCTGGCGTTCGTCGGCGACAGGGTCCGTGCCATCGAACTCGAGTTCGATGGACGGACCTACACACCCGGGGAGAACCTCGCAGAGAAGTCCTACCCGCTCTCGCGGGACTTGCACTGTTACACCTGGGATGGGACGTCCCGCAAGGAAGCGGCCTTCCTCCGGATGGTGATCGACGACTACGGCCAGCAGAAGTTCGTCGAGCCCTCGGGGTACGCAAAGCTCACGGACGAACGCCAGGAGACTCAGCTTAACCGGCTCTCCGACGAATGACCCGGGCGCTGGCACTCACCGGCGTCGGACCGCTGTGGACGCGACTTGTGACCCTCGACCGTAACACGAAAGTCATCAGCGCGGTCGGGATCGTGCTCCTCGCGGCCCTCGTCGGAACCTTCCTGATAGACCCCGAGGCCACGGTCTCCGTGGCCGGATTCAGCGTCGAACTGTTCTCACTGGTCGGGTTCGCGTTCGTCATATTCGTCCTCGGCGGACTCCTGGTCGACGAGGACAACACGGTAAAGTTTCTCCTGTTTACGACCACGATATCGACGGTCCTGATCCTCGGATTCATCACCTTCTACCTGATCGAAAACGCCGTCCCGGCCGTCCGAGAGATGGGCACGTACCTGCTCGTCGGCTCGGACCCGTTCTGGGAGACCAGCGAGAACAACCCCGCGTACTCGCTCGTGCCGATGATGTGGGGGACGTTCGTCACGACGGTCATCGCGACGCTGGTCGCCGCGCCGCTGGGGATCGCCGGCGCCGTGTTCATCAGCGAACTCGCGCCCGGGTGGGCACGCGAGATCGTCAAGCCCGCTATCGAGATGCTCGCGGGCATCCCCTCCATCGTCTACGGCTTCATCGGCTTCGAGATCGTCAGCCGGTATATGACCGAGGAGCTGCAACTCCCGACCTATGGAAGCCTCGTCGTCGTCGGTATCGTCATCGGACTGATGGCGCTTCCGACCGTCGTCTCCGTCGCCGAGGACGCCATCGCGAGCGTCCCCGGCGCGATGAAAGACGGCGCACACGCGCTGGGCGCGACGGACTGGCAGGCGACGACGAGCGTGACACTCCCGGCCTCGTTCTCGGGCGTCTCCGCCGCGATCCTCCTCGGCGTGGGGCGGGCCGTCGGCGAGACCATGGCCGCCACGGTCATCCTCGCCAACGTCGTCAAGCTCCCCGAACCCCTGGTCGACGTGTTCGGGAGCACGATAACCCTGACGAGCCTCATCGCCGACCAGTACGGGAACGCGACCAACCTGCACCTGTCGGCGCTGTTCGCCGCCGGCGTCCTCCTGTTCGTCACCGTCATGACGCTCAGCGTCGGCTCGCAACTCATCGAGCGCCGGATGCGCCGCAAGCTCGGAGGTGAACAATGAGTCTCGGCACGGAGACGACGGACACCGACCGAACGGAATCGGACCGCGGTGACGGCCTCGTCGGCGGCGACTCCTCGGGCCGCGAACTCGCCGGGGGACTTCTGGTCGCCGCCTCGGCCGCCGCGTTGCTCGGCGGCTTTCTCACACTGCTCATGTTCGTGCCCGTCTCGACCACTGTCATGGGGGTCCGCGTCGGCACGTTCCTCGGCGGGATGCTGGCCCTCGCCGGCGCCGGTACGATGGCGGTCGGCGTCGCGTCGGTCGTCGGCGCGCCGGCCGACCGTCCACGCCATTCCGGCGGGCTCGTCGACGCCGCGGTCTTCGGCCTCGCGTGGTTCGTCGCCGGCGGTCTCCTCGCCGCGTACCCGCTCGGGCTGGGAACCCTGTGGCCGGCCGTCGCACTCGTGACCGGCATCGGCGCGACGGCGCTGGCGCTGCTCGCCCGTGAAGACGTGGGCGTCACGCTCCCGGGCGGGGCGCTGGTGCTCCTGTCCGGCGGCCTCGTCGCGACGGGCGTCGTCGGCCCCGGCTGGACCTGGTCGCCGTCGTCGTTCTCGGCGACCGTGACGCCTACGACGGCCGTCCCAGTCATCCTTATCGTCGTCGGACTCCTCGCCGGTTGGATCACCGCCCGCATCTACGGCGGGTTCGGCGCCAAGGGCCGCCAGGCCGGCGCGTACCTCCTCGTCGGCGCGACCGCCGCGGGGATGCTCGCCTTCCTCGGGTTGCTCGTCTCGTTCATCGTCGTCCGCGGGTTCGGCCCGATGACCGACGGGATCGAGTTCGGCCTCTTCTGGGGGCCGGTGACGTGGTTCCACCTCCCCGTCCTCGACGAGTGGCTGATAATCGAAGGGCCGATCGTCTGGTTCTACTGGCCCTTCGTCATGGAGGGGTACGGCCTCACGACGCCGGCCAACGGCATCTATCCGGCCATCGTCGGGACCGTCTGGCTGGTCGCCGGCGCGGTCACGCTCGCCGTGCCCCTGGGCGTCGGCGCGGCCGTCTTCCTCACGGAGTACGCCGAACAGGGCCGCTTTACCTTCCTCGTGGAGACGGCAACCAACGGCCTCTGGAGCACACCGAGCATCGTCTACGGCCTGTTCGGACTGGCCTTTTTCGTCCCCCGACTGGGGAACACCAACTCGCTTCTCGCGGGCCAGCTCGTCCTCGGATTCATGCTCCTGCCGCTGGTCGTGATCACCAGCCGCGAGTCGCTCAAGAGCGTCCCCGACGAGTACCGCGACGCGAGCGCGGCGCTGGGCGTCTCGAAGTGGGAGACGATAAAGAGCGTCGTCCTGCCCGCCGCGATGCCGGGCGTTATCACCGGTGTCATCCTCGGCGTCGGCCGCATCGCCGGTGAGACGGCGCCGATCCTGCTGGTGATGGTCAGCGAACCGTTCCCGACCGAGGCGCCGACGTTCGTCGACGGCGGGTTTCGGTTCATCGGGTCCGCTCCCTTCGTCGCCGGGCCCGAACTGGACCTCGTCCAGTCCTCGAGCGCACTCCCCTACCAGCTCTACGCGGTCATCACGGCCGGCCTGCAGGAGAACATCGAGTTCGCCTGGGCGACGGCGCTCGTCCTCCTGCTGGTCGTGATGAGCTTCTATGCCATCGGTATCGCCTCGCGGATCTACTTCAGGAGGAAACTCACAGCATGAGCGAAACAGGCACCACGAGTTCCGAGACCGACGATGGACAGTCCGAACAGCCCTCGTTCGACGACGACGGGACCGAACCGACCCAGCCCGCTGGCCCCGGATCGAGTCAGACCGTCGGGGCCGAGACCGACGAGCGGACCCGCGCGGAGTGGGTCGAGTACGACTTCGAGGGCGACCCGAAACTCGCCGTCGAGGACCTGGACGTCTACTACGGCGACGACCACGCCCTGCAGGGCGTTTCGATGGACATCCCGGAGGAGAGCGTCACCGCGCTCATCGGCCCCTCGGGCTGTGGGAAATCGACGTTCTTGCGGTGTCTGAATCGCATGAACGACCGAATCAAAGCCGCCGAGATCGACGGTTCGGTCGAACTCGACGGCGAGGAGATCTACCAGGACCGCGTCGACCTCGTGGAACTGCGGAAACGGGTCGGCATGGTGTTTCAGGCGCCCAACCCCTTCCCCAAGTCCATCCGCGACAACATCGCCTACGGGCCACGCAAGCACGGCGACCTCCGGACTGGACTGGTCGCGCGCCTGCTCGGCCGCGACGACGCGGAGGAGGAAGACGCCCTCGTCGAGCGGTCGCTCAAGCAGGCCGCCATCTGGGACGAGGTTGAGGACCGCCTCGACGACAATGCCCTCGGCCTCTCCGGTGGGCAACAACAGCGGCTCTGCATCGCCCGCTGTCTCGCGGTCGGCCCCGAGGTCATCCTGATGGACGAGCCCGCGTCGGCGCTCGACCCCATCGCCACCTCGAAGATCGAGGACCTCATCGAGGAACTGTCCGAAGACTACACCGTCGTTGTCGTCACCCACAACATGCAACAGGCCGCCCGTATCTCCGACCAGACCGCTGTCTTCCTCACCGGCGGCGAGCTCGTCGAGTACGACGACACCGACAAGATCTTCGAGAACCCCGAGAGCCAGCGCGTCGAAGACTACATCACCGGCAAGTTCGGATAGTGCCGTCCGCGCTGCTCGTTTTGCCCCGCTCGCCGTGATTCGTCTCTGTCCCCGTCGCGACTGCCGTAAAACGTGTCACGCCCGTCAAGCCTACGTACCCGGGCCGCCCACACCGAACCATGCCACGAGAAGGATATCAGGAGAAACTCGAATCTCTGCGGGAGGACGTCCTCTACATGAGCGAAGTCGTCCTCGAACGCCTCCGTGCGGGTCTGGAGGCGCTCGAACACAAGGACGACGACCTCGCCTGGGAGGTCATCGAGGGCGACGGCGAGATAAACCAGATGTACCTCGACCTCGAACAGGACTGCATCGACCTGCTGGCGCTCCAGCAACCCGTCGCCGGCGACCTGCGCTTTATCGCCGCCTCGTTCAAGATCATCACCGACCTCGAACGGATCGCCGACCTGGCGACGAACCTCGGCGACTACACGCTCGAAGCCGAGCGGGACCTCTATCCCGACGTCGACATCCAGGACATCGGTACCGAAGTCATCGAGATGGTCGAGGACGCGATGACCGCCTACGGCCGCGAGGACACCGACGCCTGCGTCGCCATTGCCGACCGCGACGACGACATCGACACCCGCTGTGAAGCGGCCTCCGAGACGGTCGTCCGCGACCTCATCGAGCGCGAGGTCGACGACGAGACCACCGACGAGGAGATCGAGCGCCTGATGGCCGACGTGTCCCGCCTCCTGTTGACGATTCGCGATCTCGAACGCGTCGGCGACCACGCCGTCAACATCGCCGCTCGCACCCTCTACATGGTCGAGAACGACGACCAGCTTATCTACTGATCCCACTTTTTACTGCGGGGGGTTTCCTCGGCGCGCAAGCGCGCCTGCGGGAACCCCCCGTTGCAAAAACTTGGGGAAAAACTGCTGCTCTTCGCTCCTTCCAGTCGCTTCGAGCAGTGAACCGCACCTCACTGCGTTCGGCGCGGATGCTCGTGGCGGGCCTGCCTGTCGCCCGACCACCTTTTTCGTCGTCGCCTTTCCTCACTCGCTTCGCTCCCTGCGGAGAAGGCTCCTCGAAAAAGCTGGACCAAAAACGGCCGCGAGACGCGCCTCCGGCGCGCTCGCGGTGAACCGCGCTCCCTTCGGTCGCGCGGATGCTCGTGGCCGGCATGCCTGTCCCCGGGTTCTCGCGGTTTCACCGCGAGGTCCGAGGGACCGGAGGTCCCTCGCTACGCGCGACCGGCGCTGTCGCGCCGGCACGCGCTCCCGGCCACCGCACGGCACCGCCCCGCTCCGCTACCGCGGGTCGCCGCTCTCCAGTCCGTCGTCGGTAATCGAGAACTGCGCGGAATCCCCGGCGGCTTTCGCACGATGCTTTTCGAGCGTCGCGCGCCGGTTCCCGCCGCGAAAGCGGTCGACGCGGACGATTGTCGCCGACCAGTGATTAAGCGTGTGTCCGCCCAGCGCCCGGGCCTGCTCGGAGTCGGGGTCGGTGAACACCTGATTCGTGAACGCGACGGCGATGTCGTGTTTGCGAGCGAGCGAGAGCAGGTGAGCCAGCTGACGGCCGACTGCGCGCAGGGCCTCGCCTTCCTCTTGTTCGGTGCGCTGGAGCCGGTAGAACCCGGTCGCGCTGTCGAGGACGATCAGGTCCACGGCGTCGACGAACCCCTCGGCGTCGCGGACGGCTTCCTCCTGTTCCTCGAAGGTGTGAGACTCCGAGATGACGATCCGCGAGGCGATCTCCTCGACCGCGTCGTCGCGCCCGCTCGCGAGTTGTTCGAGCCGGTCGATGGAGATCCCCTCGGTGTCGATCAGCAGCGCGGAGTCGCCGCGTGCGGCCAGTTCGACGGCCGCCGAGAGCACGATGTTCGTCTTGCCCGCGGCCGGCGGCCCGTAAACCTGCGTGACCGCACCGCGCTCGAAGCCGCCGCCGAGCAACTCGTCGACGGCCCCACAGCCGGTCGAGATACGCTCTGACACACCTGCGGGTTCGTCGCCACCCGACAAAAACACTGGCAAACGCGGCCGTCCGGCGGAAGACTCCCCGAGCGCTCTGGCAGGCGGCGCGCGAGCGGGCGGGCGAGCAGTCGGGCGAGCGGCCGGGCGAGCGGACAGTCGAACACTTAGGTGCGTGGGTGCCGAAATCGGCGTGTGATAGTCGTCGCGACGGCGGACTTCGAAGTCTACCACGGCGTGGTCAACGAACTTCGGGACCGCGGGGTCGCGTTCACCACGATCGAACCGGACGAGGACTGGCCCGAGCGGACGACAGTCGTCGTCGCTGCGGACGGGGAATCCCCGGATCCGCCCGACTGCGTCCCGGTCGTGACTGCCGACCCGGACGCGCCTCGCCGCGCCGTCGACGAAGTGCTCGCCATCCTCCGCGGTGGGAGCGGCCGGACCGTCGTCGGCGTCGACCCCGGCGAGCGGCCGGGCATCGCCGTGCTCTCGGGCGAGACCGTCGTCGCCGCCTTCCACGTGCCACTGGCCGATGCGGCCGAGGTGGTCCACGAGGAGGTCGACGACGCGGTCGACCCCCTGGTCCGCGTCGGCGACGGCGCCCGCCTCCAGGGCTCGAAGATCATCGACGACTTGGCGGACGTGCCGGTCGAACTCGTCGACGAGACGGGGACGACCCCCTATCTCGGCACCGGCGCGCGCGGGATGGGCGACGTGCTCGCGGCGGTGAACATCGCCCGTCTGGAGGGTGAACGCGTCGATTCCCGTCCTGTGGACCCGACCGCCGGCGAACTCCAGCGCATCAAGGACCGCTCGCGCGAACAGAGCGACACCAACCGCGCCATCGACGAGCACCTCGCCCGCCGCGTCGCCGCCGGCGACCTGACTATCGAGGAGGCGCTGGCCGAACACCGCGAGCGCGACGACGGCGAGTGAGCAGGCTACTGTCAGTCGGCCCGAGCGGCCGCGCTCAGTCCTCTAGCTGTGACCGGATCGCCGGCCCGACCGGCGTCGGTTCGAACTCTACCAGCGACGCGAAGCGACCGGAGCGCAGCGACCGGTCGGGCGCCACGTCCATCTCCGGCGGGATCGACTCTACTTCGATGGGCGACGGGTCGCGACCGAGTGCAGCCATCGCATCGCAGTGAAAGTCGTACACGCTCGTTCGCGGTGCGGGCGCGTGGAGGACGAACGGCCGTTCGTCCGAGCCATCCGGGAGGGTATCGGTTCCCGCCAGCGTGGCGATGGCCGCCGCTGCCTCGGTCACGACGACCGGGCTCTTGTGCATATCCGCGAAGTACGCGACCGGGTCGCCGCTGTCGAGTCGGTCGCGGGTCCGCGCCAGGCGGTCGTCGAGCGTCCCACCGGAAAAGCCGAACAGGTAGCTCGTCCGAAACACGGCCGCGTCCTCGCAGTGGTCCGCGACGGCGTCCTCCATCGCGACCAGTCGGCGGCCGTACTCATCGCGGGGGGAGCGCGCGGCCGACTCGTCGTAGCGACCGGCCCTGCCGTCGAAGACGGCGGCGCTGGAGACGTAGATGAACCGCCGGTCCGCACAGGCCTCCGCGATGAGTTGCGCGCGCTGTGCGAACGCCGCGGCCGCGTCGGTGTCGCCGGTGTCGGCCTCACCACCGTACTCGACCGCAGCCGCGAACACGACCGCATCGGCGTCGACGGCGACGACGTGTGACCGGAGGTCGTCCGTCCAGAAATCGAACTGGACAGTTCGGTCGGGAACGTGGCGCTCGCTGTCGGCGTCACCGGTCCCGGCAGTCGCGGGTGGTGTCGAACAGTACGTCCCGACGACGGTCCACCCGTCAGTTCGAAGTCGCCGTACGACCGCGCGACCGAGGAACCCGCTCGCGCCGACGACGAGCGCCGTCTGGGTCACGCTACTCCTCCGACGCGTCGACGGACTCCTCCGCGAGTCTCCGCACCTCGCGGACCGGGCGGTCCGTCTCGGCCGCTACGGCCGCCGCGTCGTCGTACTCCGCGCTCACGTCGAAGGCCTCGCCCGAATCATCGGTGCCGACCTTCACGTCGACCTCGTAGGTCTCCCCGTCGACCTCGATGGAGACACGGCGGATCTCCCGGTCGGCCACCCACCGGTGACCGGCGCCGTGCTCTCGAATCCCGAGCGTGCCGGTCTCCTCGGCGAGGCGCCGCGCGACGCGGTCGGCGTCTTCGGGTTTGACGACGACCTTCACGAGGTGGCCCGGCCGGGATTTCTTCATCGTCGCCGGCAGGACCGACACGTCCCGCGCGCCCACCTGCGCGAGCGAGTCCTGAAGGCCGCCGAGCACTTCCGGCGTCACGTCGTCGACGTTGGTTTCGAGGACGGTGATCTCCTCGCGACCGAGTCCGCCCCGGTCCGCCCCGACGATGGCCCGGAGGACGTTCGGGTGGTCCGGGAAGTCGTAGCCGCCGGCGCCGTAGCCCGATGCCTCGACCCGGAGCGTCGGGAGTCGATCGACGCCATCGGCGTAGTGGGCCAAAAGCGCCGCGCCGGTGGGCGTGAGCAGTTCGGCCTCGACGGGCCCGCCCCGCAGCGACCAGTCGGCGCGCTCGGCTATCTCGACGACCGCGGGCGCGGGCACCGGGTAGGTGCCGTGGCTCATCGACACCTCGCCGCCGCCGGTCGAAAGCGGCGTCGTGACGACGCGCTCGGGGCCGAGGTCGTCGACCAGCAGCCCCACCCCGACGATATCCGCGATGGCGTCGTCGGCACCCACCTCGTGGAAGTGCGTCGAGTCGAGGTCCGTCCCGTGGACGCTCGCCTCGGCCTCGCCGAGGCGTTCGAAGGTCGCGAGTGCGTCGTCCTCGACACCCGCGGGAAGGTCCATCGACTCCACGATATCGACCACTTCGGCGTAGGTCCGTTCCGGACCGTGGCCTTCGGCGTGGTCGTGGTGATCGTGACTGTCGTCGGAGTGGTCGTGGTCTGCGTGGTCGTGGTCTGCGTGGTCGTGGTGATCGTGGCCATCGTGGCTGTGGTCGTGATCTCCGTGTCCGTCGTCGGACTCGCCGTCGTCCGCCGAGTCCGCGCTCTCGTGACGGACGCTGACCGCGGTGGCGGCGATGCCGTTTTTCGTGACCGACCGGACCTCGTAGCGGACGGGGAGGTGCTCCTCGACCACTGCGAGGCGGTCGCGGTCGGCGCCGGCCGCCAGCAACGCCCCGAGGAGCATGTCGCCGCTGGCGCCCATCCGGCCGTCGAACGCGAGGGTTTGCATACCTCGAAGGCGTCGCGCGACGGCAAAAAGCGTCCGGTCAGCGTAACGCCGGAGCCAGGCGCACCGTGATCAGCGGCCATTTTCACGGACAGAAGACATTTATTAACCCGTGACTTCGCTGACAGCATGCGCCGCCGCCAATTCCTCGCTTCGGTCCCGGTGGCCGTCGGGCTTGCAGGCTGTCCCGGCGACAGTGACTCGTCGGCATCGTCCACGCCGGACTCGTCGGCGTCGTCCTCCCCGAAATCGTCGGCGTCGTCCGCGTCCCCGACCGGGACGCCCTCAGACACGCAGTCCGACCCTCGCCCGGAACGGGAACCGCTCGATGCCGTCGCGCGAACTGCGGTGCGGCACATCGCTCTCCCGGACTCCATCGCGGTCGACAGTCCCATCAGGGACCAGTTCGCGTTCGTTCGGGCGCCCGACATCGACGATGACCCGCAACCGTTCGCGTTCACGCTCGCGCTTGATGAGCGCCGGATTGACGCCAAACCGGCCCCCTGGACCGGGACGGCGATGCCCACGGTCGAAACGCTCTATCGGGCCGAGGATCCGACCGGCTGGCTCGTCTTCGACGTGCCGACAGTGGACGTATCGGACCCGGCGCTCGAATACGACGGCCGTCGATACCGGACCGAGAGCGACTTCGGCGAGGCACTCGCGGCGACACCGGAATTTGAACCGAGTGTCTCCGTGCCTGAGAGTGCGACTGTTGGCGACTCGGTCGAACTGACGGTCGACGTGACGAATTCGGGCGACCGTCGCGGGATGTTCCTGGGCGGCGTCCAGTACGGTGGGCTGCCGAGGACGATCACCGCGTGGGTCCCGCCCGGCGAGACGAGAAGCGCCGTCGTGACGTACGAACCCGCCGTGAGCGGGTCGATGAATCTCGTGTTTCGCCACCCCGGCGGCCAGTCGTCGTACGAGGTCACGATCCAGGGGACGGAAACGCCCTGACTTCCCCCGCCGGACGGCGCCGCCGAAATACCGGTCGAACCCCCTGACACCGGTTGAACGGGATCCCGCTCGCGCCGGCGGGGACGCCGTGGGCACCATTGACACGCCACCGGTGCGTTTACGGCCCGAGCGCACCCCCTCCGAAGTGATGACTGCGCCGGTACTGGAACCGACGAGCGAGAACCTGCGGCGCGCGGCCGAAATCGTCCGCGAGGGCGGTGTCGTCGCCGCGCCCAGCGACACCAACCTCGGGTTGCTGGTCGACCCGCGACACGAGGCGGCCGTCGAACGGGCCTACGGGATCAAGGGTCGACCGGCCCACAAGCCGCTGACGCTGTTCGTCCGCGACCCCGCGGACTGGCGCCGGTACGGCACCCACGACGACCCGGATCTGGTCGACGCGCTTGTCGACGCGTTCTGGCCGGGACCGCTGAATATCGTGCTGGAGCGAACCGAGCGCGTGCCCCACGAGCGAATCCAGCGCGACGGCACCGTCTCGGTCGGCTGTCTCTCGAACCCCACCTGGTGCGAGCTCGTCGCCGGCCTCGACGGGCCGGTCGCGATGACCTCCGCGAACCGCTCCGGGGCCGTCGCGGACGACACGCTCGTCGACGTCGAACTCGCCCGCGAACACGTCGGCGACGGCGTCGACGCCATCGTCGCCGGGGGTGCGCAGGGGACGACCCGGGCGAGCACCATCGTCGACGTGACCGGCGCGACGACCGAGGAGGGGGCGAGTAGTGTCGAAATCCTCAGGCGGGGGGACGTGACACGCGACGACATCGCGGCCGCGCTGGGTCGGGTTTGACTCCACCACGAAGCCGTGACTCGGCGGGGGCCGAACGGAGCCGCGAAAAGCCGCTCGCGTCAGGAGTCGTCGAAGTGGTCCGCCGCGCTCCCGTCGTCGGACTGGTCGTCGTTCGCGTCGAAGTCGGTGAGCGGGTCGTCCGACGACCAGAGGACGTCGACGATTGCGTCGATCCGGTCGGCGACGACGATGACGAGGAACGCGGCGACGCCGACGCCGACGGTAGCGAGGTCCATACGGGTGATCGGTTCCCCGGCCGTATGTACCTGCCGGCGCCGCCAGTGGCGAGGCGAAACCGCCGGTAGCAAAAAGCATATCCGCGGGGCTACCCGAGTCAGTGACAACCTCTCACTATGAACGAAGTCCAACTCGAAGTGGCGAAAGCGTACCCGAACGACTCGGGTCGCGGCATCGCCCGTCTGGACCCGGACACGCTCCTCCACCTCAAGCTCTCCCCGGGAGACATCATCGAGATCGAGGGTGCGGACACGACCGCGGCGAAAGTCTGGCGCGCCGACCGCCAGGACTGGAACACCGACACCGTGCGGATCGACGGCTTCACGCGCCAGAACGCCGACGTGGGCATCGGCGAGCGTGTCGAAATCCGGAAAGCCGAAGCCGAGAAGGCCGACTCGCTCGTGCTCGCGCCGCCCGAGGAGGCGTCGGTCCAGTTCGGCTCCGACGCCGCGGGGATGGTCAAGCGACAGATCCTCAAACGGCCGGTCGTCGAGCGCGACATCGTCCCCGTGATGAGTTCGACGAACCACCCGTTCATGCGCTCGCCCGGCCAGGCTATCCCCCTGATCGCCGTCGAGACCGAACCCGAGGGCGTCGTCCTCATCACCGAGGACACCGACGTGGAACTCCGCGAGGAGCCCATCTCCGGGTTCGAGAAGACCGGCGGCGGGATTACCTACGAGGACATCGGCGGCCTGCAAAACGAGATCCAGCGGGTGCGGGAGATGGTCGAGTTGCCGATGAAACACCCCCAGATCTTCAAGAAACTCGGCATCGAGCCACCACAGGGGGTTCTCCTCCACGGCCCGCCGGGTACCGGGAAGACGCTGCTCGCGAAGGCCGTCGCCAACGAAACGTCGGCGAGTTTCTTCTCCATCGCCGGCCCGGAGATCATCTCCAAGTACTACGGCGAGTCCGAACAGCAGTTACGCGAGATATTCGAGGACGCCAGCGAGGAGTCGCCCTCTATCATCTTCATCGACGAACTCGACTCCATCGCGCCCAAGCGCGAGGACGTGACCGGCGAAGTCGAACGCCGCGTTGTCGCCCAGTTGCTGACGATGATGGACGGCCTGGAATCGCGCGGGCAGGTCATCGTCATCGCCGCGACCAACCGCGTCGACAGCGTGGATCCGGCCCTGCGGCGCCCGGGCCGGTTCGACCGCGAGATAGAGATCGGCGTCCCCGACGAGGTGGGCCGCGAGGAGATCCTCCAGATCCACACCCGCGGGATGCCCCTCTCGGACGACGTGACCCTCGACCGCCTGGCGAGTGAGACCCACGGCTTCGTCGGCGCCGACATCGAGAGTCTGACGAAGGAAGCGGCGATGAAGGCGCTGCGCCGGTATCTCCCGGAGATCGACTTAGACGAGGAGGATATCCCGCCGAGTCTCATCGACCGGATGATCATCAAACGGGACGACTTCCGCGGGGCCCTGAACGAGGTGAGTCCGAGCGCGATGCGGGAAGTCCTCGTGGAGTTGCCGAAGGTCTCCTGGGACGACGTGGGCGGTCTGGAAGACGCCAAGAGCAACGTCCAGGAGTCCGTCGAGTGGCCGCTGAACCAGCCCGAGAAGTTCACCAGAATGGGCATCAGCCCGCCCTCGGGCGTCCTGCTGTACGGCCCGCCCGGCACCGGGAAGACGCTGATGGCCAAGGCCGTCGCCAACGAGACGGACGCGAACTTCATCTCGGTTCGAGGGCCCCAACTGCTCTCGAAGTGGGTCGGCGAGTCCGAGAAGGCCATCAGGCAGACCTTCCGGAAGGCCAAGCAGGTCGCCCCGACTGTCATCTTCTTCGACGAACTCGACTCGCTGGCGCCGGGGCGGGGCGGCGACGTTGGCAGTAACGTCTCCGAGCGCGTCGTCAACCAGTTGCTGACCGAACTCGACGGACTGGAGGACATGGAGGACGTGATGGTCATCGGCGCGACCAACCGTCCGGACATGATCGACCCCGCGCTCATCCGCTCGGGTCGGTTCGACCGGCTGGTGATGATCGGCGAACCCGACACCGAGGGCCGCGAGCAGATCCTGAAGATCCACACCGACGACTCCCCGCTGGGCGCGGACGTGAGCCTGCGCGAACTCGCCGAGGTCACTGACGGGTACGTGGGGTCGGACCTCGAATCGATCGCCCGCGAGGGCGCCATCGAGGCGCTCCGGGAGGACGAGGACGCCGATATCGTCGAGATGCGCCACTTCCAGCAGGCGATGGACAACGTCCGCCCGACGATCACTGACGACATCCGTGACTACTACGAGCAGATGAAAGACGAGTTCAAATCCGGCGGCCCCGACCGGCAGGACCGCCGCTCGGGCGGCCGCATCGGCTTCCAGTAGACCTTCGGCACGTCCCCTGGACGTCCCGGTTTTCCGCCCCCGGCGAGTGACGGACCGAACCCATGCCCGACAGCTACCGCGCTCTCGGGACTGTGGAAAACGGCGCTCTCGGGACTGTGGAAAACAGCCTGTTCACACGCTGAAACAGTACCATTGATTATAATATAGGTCTGTGAGTAGCGCCGAACGATACGGATATGATACGCGACGCTCTCCACGCGGGGACGGATTTCGTCACCGAACACAATCGTATCACGCTGCTGGTGATGGTGGTGATGTCGGCGGTGGTGCTCGCCGGGATCCCGATGCTCGACACGGGGTCCCAGGCCGGCGCCGACGCGGATTCGTTCGACCACCTCGAACGCGTCGAGAAGGCGAACTACGTCGATGCCAACTACGGGACGAACGAGAGCGACGAGAACCGCACGGTACAGACGGTCTACGTGTGGGACGAGGACGGGAACGCCCTGTCGCGGACGGCGTTGCTCGAGGAGTTGCGGTTCCAGCAGGCACTCCTCGAGAGCGACGCCCTCCGGTCGTCGCTCGCTGACGAGGGGGTGACCGGGCTGTCGAATCTGGTGGCGACGCGGGTTTCCGACGAGACTGACCCTGACCTCGCGGCGCAGATAGCCGCCCTCGACGGCGCCAGCGACGAGACTGTCGCCGACGCTCTCTCGACGACGCTGGCCGAGGACCCGCGGGCCGCTCGACTCCTCCCGACCGACCACGATCCGGCCCGGATCGAGTCCGCGGACAGGCGTCTTCTTTTCACGCTCGACGTGGACCCGGGATCGGAGACCTACACCGAGGCTACGGAGACCATCTACGACGCGGCCGAGGAACGGGCCGACGCGGGCTATTTCACCGCCGGACAGCACGCCTTCACCGCCTTCAACGAGCACTTTTTCGCCCAGATGAGCCAGCTCGTGTTGCCGGTCGCGCTGCTGGTCATCCTGCTCGTGCTCGCGTTTTCCTACCGCGACCTGGTCGACATCGTGGTCGGGATGACCGGCGTCGGCCTCTCGGTCGCCTGGATGTTCGGCATCATGGGCTGGATCGGCGTCGGCGCGGGCTACATCAGCATCATCCCGGCCGTCCTGATCACCGGCCTGAGTATCGACTTCGGATTCCACGTGTTCAACCGGTATCGCGAGCAGCGGGGGGCCGAGGAGGGGATCCGGGAGCCGATGAGTCGCAGCACGCGCCTCGTCGCGACGGCGCTCGTGCTCGTCACGCTGACGGCCGCAATCGGGTTCCTGTCGAATCTCACCAATCCGCTCCCGGTGATCCGCGACCTCGGCGTGAGCATCACGCTCGGGGTGGTCTCGGCCTTCATCATCTTCCTGACCGTGGTACCGGCGATGAAAGTCGGCATCGACGGCACGCTCGAGCGGTTCGGCTTCGACCGCCGCAAGCTCGCGCTGGGTCGCGGGCGATATCTGACGCCGGCGCTGCGCTCGACCGTGACCCTCGCCCGGCGGGCCGCGCCGGCGGTTCTCGTCCTGGCGATCCTGGTCAGCGCGGCCGGTGGGCTCGCGTGGTCGGAACTCGACAGGGAGGAGTTCGAACAGGACGTCTCCGAAGTCGCCGAGTGGAAACAGAACCTCCCGGGACCGCTCGGCTGGGAGGTCTCCTCGTGGGTCGAGAAGTACGAACGGACGGAGGTCTACCAGCCGGCCAGCGAGTCCGACACGGTTCAGGAACGCGTCCTCGTCGAGGGGAATCTCACGCGTGAGAGCGCCCTGGCGGACGTCGAGGCCGGGATCGAGCGGATCCGAACCGAGGACGAGGACCTTGTCGTGTCGGGAGCGGGCGGCCCGCAGGTTCAGTCGCCGGTGACCGTCATGGACGCCGTCGCGGACGAGAACGAGTCGTTCGCGGCGACGCTCGACGCTCACGACGGGAACGACGACGGGATCCCCGACGAGGACCTCGCGACGGTGTACGGGGCGTTCTACGACGCCGACGCGGACGCGGCGCGGGAGGTCCTCGAACGGACGAACGGACAGTACCGGTCGGCGCTCGTGACGCTGCCGCTCGACGCGGACTGGACGGAACGCTCGGGGACCGTCGCGACGCTCGAGACGGGCGAACGGGAGATGGAGCGCAACGGGCTGACCGCGACCGTCGTCGGATCGTTCGCGGTCAGTGAGGCGGTCCTCGACGAACTCATCGGTGGCATCCTGCAGACGATGGTCGTCGCGCTGCTCGCCATCGTGCTCGTCCTGGCGCTGGCGTTCAGGGTGATGCACGGGAGCGCGACGCTGGGTGCGGTCGTCGCGATCCCGATCGCGCTGGTCGTCGGCCTCGTCGTCGGCGCGATGTTCCTGCTCGACCTTCCGCTGAACCTCCTGACCGCGCTCCTGATGGCGCTGGTCATCGGGCTCGGGGTCGACTACAACATCCACATCGGTGACCGCTTCGCCGACGAACTCCGGGAGGGGAACTCGACCTTCGAAGCGCTCGAGAACGCCGTCGTCGGAACCGGCGGCGCGCTCCTCGGGAGCACGCTCACCTCGGCTGGCGCGTTCAGTGCACTGCTCCTCGTGCCGCTGGCCCAGTTCCGTGGGTTCGCCACGATCGTCGTCGTGGCGCTGCTCATCGCCTTCGCCGTGAGCATCGTCGTCCTCCCGAGCGTGCTCGTGCTGTGGCGACGCTACCTCCCCGGTACGGACGCCGTGACGCCTGCCGACGGCGCCGTCACGCAGGACTGATTCCCGTCCGTTCGGAGCGGCTACTCGCTCAGGCCGGCGACGCCGGAATCGACCGGTCGTACCGGCCGCTTCGGGACTCAATCAGCTGAAAATGCGGTCGGAATCAGCCACCGAACCAACGGTCTCACCGCTGAGGGGCGGCTACAGTTCGCCGAGCTTGCGGAGGAGCTGGCCGCGGTACTCCTCGTCGGCGCGGACGCCCTTCTTGTCGAGGACGTTGCGCTGGAGTTTGTCGGCTGCGACGCGGAAGGCGGTGTCGGCACCGTACCCCTCGCCGGAACCGGCGGCCTGGCCCTTGTTCGTGCGCAGGCGGATCTGACACTGGATCAGGGGGGTGCCACGGAGTTTCTCCTTGTGCTCGTGGAAGCGGACGTGGGCGTGCTGGACCTGCATCTCCTGGTACTTGTCGGCGACCGCCTCGATGCGCTCGCGAATGTCCGCTCGCGAGATGGTGTCGAGGAGTTTGATGTTGGTGATCTGGACGTCCATGTGCTCCTCCTCGGTAAACGTCAGCGCGCGGAGCACGTCGGTCTTGGTGAGGATGCCGGCGACGGTCCGGTCGTCGTCCTCGGGGGTGACGACGAGGCCCGCGTAGTCGTTTTCGAGCATCCGCTCGACGGCGTCGCGGACGGATTCGTCGGGGGTCGTCGTGGCCACGGGGCTGCTCATCTCATCGTAGACCGGCAGGTCGAGCACGCGCTCGATGTCGCCGGCGCGCTCGCCGCGGGTACTCTTGTCCATATCCCGGATGACGATGTCGACGATGTCGTGTCGGGTGACCATCCCGGCGAGCAGGCCGTCGTCGTCGTCGAGGACGGGCAGTCGAGAGATACCGTGCTCGCGCAGGAGGTTGATCGCCTGCCCGACGTTGGTGTCCTCGGTGACGGTGACGACGTCTTCGGTGTAGATCTGACTGACGGTGAGCGCGTCGAGGTGTTCGAGGACCGCCTCGAGGATGGCGTCCTCGGTGACGATGCCCCACAGGCGGCCGGCCTCGAAGACGGGGGCGACCTTCGTGCCGCCCTCGACGAGGACGCGCGCAACCTCGCGGACGTCGTCGGTCCGCTCGACTTTGGGGGCGGACTGGGCCATTGACCCGGCCTTGGCGTCGTCCTCGACGTGGGACTGCACCAGCTGTTTCTGGGTTATCACCCCTTCGTACTCGCCGTCGTCGGTCACGAGAAGTCCTTTGGGGTTCTCGCGCTCGAACTTCGAGCGTATCTTTCCGAGGCGTTCGTCGACGTCGACGGCTACGTACTCGCTGGTAGCGATATCGGCGATATCCATCTGAATCTCCCGTTTGGAGGTTCGATGCGAGGCATAATCAAAGTTGGCGAACGACCTCACTTCCTGAGATTCCGGCGCCGACGCCAGAATCTTGGCGGACCGGCCCCAACGAGCGACCGTGTTCCACGACATCACCGTCTTCGGCCGCTACACGTACCTCGCAACGGAGGTACTCTGGGGTGCCGTGGCGCTCGCGCTCCTGTACTACGCCGACGCCTTCCGCACGGCCGCCCGCACCGTCGCGGTCCTCTACCCCTTCGGCTTCGTCTGGGACTGGTACACCCTGGAGGTCGGCGTCTTCGCCATCCCGATGCGGACGGGCGTCGAGTTCCTCGGTATCCCCGTTGAGGAACACGTCTTCATCGTCCTCGTTCCCGCGATGGTCGTCGGCGTCCACGAGTCGCTGCGCAAGCGGTTCGGGCCGGCGGGTAGTGGCGGTCTGACGGGCGACGACAGTCCGACGAACGACGACAGTCCGACGGGCGACGACAGTCCGACGAACGACGACGGGCCGACGGGCGACGACAGTCCGACGAACGACGACGGGCCGACGGGCGACCCCGCTGACGACGATCCGCCGCTCCCCGGCCGGTAGCCGGTCCGGGACACCTTCGGAGTTCCCGTAGTTCGACGATAGTCGAATATTTATACGTCTTTAATCGAAACGCGGTATTTTTCGCCGAGCGAGATATTGACTCGCTCTGAAGTTAACATACGTTCATCGATGGGTGGGTAGATCCGGCGTGACAAACACAAACACGGGGTATTACCGGACATTAGGGGAAGTTTTTTCACCTAGCCGGGCGCTCCTTCGCGTACGATGACAGGGACGACAGGTCCGCGGATCGAACTGTACGTTCGGTCGCTGTTACCGGACGGCGCGGGGCACAGGCAGAACGCGGTCATCGACCGACTCCAGCAACTCGATGCCGAGGACGAGATCGCCGACTTCTCGGTGATCGTCTGGGGCAAGCAGATCGCTCGCGAGTCCGCCGGCGCGCGCACCGAGGAGGGGGAGTACATCCTCAACCGCGTCGCGGAGTTCAAGCAGTGGGCGCTCTCGAACAACGTCTCGCTGGAGTCGTTCTACCAGAACCACGAGGTCGAGAACGACGCCACCGACGAGGCGTACAACGCGATGGTCCTCCCGGTGATGGGACTGGCCGAGTACGAGGACGGCGAACTACGCCACGTCGCGCCCTGCAGCGACGGCGACGCTGTCCACACCATCATGGACCGCCTCGACCGCCTCGAGCGCGGCGAACCGACCGCCATCGAACAGAACGACACCGTCTCGATCCTGTCGGACTGACGATAGTCAGTCGTCCCCCGTCACTTTTCGACGTGCGTCGTCCGGGCAGTGACATCTCGATTTTGGGTCGGCCGCCGGCCACGTCCGAACGCCGTGCTGGCCACGGCTGAGTGCGGTCTGGTACGGTGTCTTCGAGTGCGAAATTCCCGTCAGCAGACCGGGAGCGTCAACAGATCAGGACCGTCAGCACACCAGGAGCGTGATGGACACGCCGCGGCCGGGGAGCGCGTGTACGTCGACGCCGACCGACGCGCCGCCGATGTCGAACGCGCCGGCCCCGTACCGTTCGCGGAGCGACGTGACCAGCGCCGCGGCTACCGCTCGCTCGTCCTCGAACGAGGAGAGCGACGCGTCGGAGAGTTCCGTGGCGGTGTAGAGCGTCACTTCGCTGTCGCACGCCCCCGCGATGGCCTCCTGCATCCGGTCGTCGCTCGGGAGCGATCCGTCGCCGGCGACGCTCTTGACCCGGCGCTGGTTGTAGAAACGCGCGGCGTCGTCGAGCCCGGACGAGCGCGTCGCTCGCGGGTCGTCGGGTCGCTGTTCGTTCAGGACCGCGACGTACTCCGATTCGACCGCGGCCAGCGAGTGCCCGCCGGCCGCCGTCGCGTTCCCCGGCACGTTCGAGACGGCGAGCGAGTCGCCGGACATCCCCGGGAGCGAGATGACGCCGAGCAGTCCCAGCACGAGGACGGCCCCCGCGACGACGGCGACCACCAGCGCGACGGCGTACCGGGGTTCGAGCAGGTCCAGGTACGACGTGCCGCCGAGTTCGGTCGCGTAGTCCCGTTCGTCCGGAACCCGCTGTTCGAGTTGTGCGTTGCCACACCGGCTACACGGCGGGGAGTTTCGCTGGTGCTCCCTGCCACACTCGGGACAGGCCCACACCGGTTCGCGCTCGTGGTCGGTGTTCTCGGGCGCGACCGGGACGACCGCTCGCTCGAACTTGTGGTGGCCGCAGTTGTCACACGGTGGGTCGTTGCGGTCGTGGGGCTTGTCACACCACGCGCAGATCCACTCGCCCGAACTGCCGCCACCCGAACTTCCATCGTCCGAACTGCTGCCGTCACCCGAACTGCCGCCGCCGCCCGAACCGTCGCCGCCGCCCGACTTTTCGGCGTTTCCCTCCCCGCTCATCGCTCAGAGCCTGACGGGAACGTCTCGCTCGTCGAGGTACTCCTTGACCTCGCGGATCGAGTATTCGTCGAAGTGGAAAATCGAGGCCGCGAGCGCCGCGTCGGCGCCGGCCTCGGTGAACACCTTGTAGGCGTCTTCCGGACCGCCACACCCCGAGGAGGCGATGACCGGCGTCGAGACGGCGTCACAGACCGCCTCCGTCAGCGGGATGTCGTAGCCGTCTTTCGTCCCGTCGGCGTCGATGGAGTTGACGAACAGTTCGCCCGCGCCGCGCTCTTCGGCCTCCTCGGCCCACGAGACCACGTCGATGCCCGTCCCTTCGCGGCCGCCTTTCACCGTACACTCGAACCAGCAGGACTCGCCGTCGACCTGAGCGTAGTGCTCGCCTGCCTCGTCGAACCGGCGGCGCGCGTCGACGCTGATGACGATACACTGGTTGCCAAAGGAGCGCGCCCCCTCGGTGATCAGTTCCGGTCGTTCGAGCGCGCCGGTGTTTATCGACACCTTGTCCGCGCCGGCCCGCAGGGTCTCCTTGACGTCCTCGCGGGTGCGGATGCCGCCGCCGACGGTCAGCGGGATAAAGACTTCGTCGGCGACGGCGGAGACGGTTTCGAGCATCGTCTCGCGCCCCTCCGCGGAGGCGGTGATGTCGAGGAAGACGAACTCGTCGGCGCCGGCCTCGTTGTACTTTTTGGCCATCTCGACCGGGTCGCCCGTGTACGCGAGGTCCTCGAAGTTGACCCCGGTGTAGACGGCGGCGTTGCCATCGTCGTCCAGGTCCACGTCGATGCAGGGGATGATCCGTTTCGTGAGCATTCCGGCGTCTCTGCTGTCAGATAGGCGCCGGCCGCGTAATCATTCCTCCGGTCGGGCACTGGACTCCGCGAGCACCGCGGCGTCGTCGAGGCTCCAGCCGTCGAGATACGCCGATTCGGCGTCGACGAGGTCCGCGAACAGGTCCCGGGCGTCCTCCGTCTGGAGTGTCCTGACCTGCGGGTCGTTGAGAAAGCCCCGGAAGGCCGCGTCGACGTCGCCGGTCCGAGCGGCCGCGATAACGGTCTCGATGGTGTCGACGTGGGTCCGGATCTGCGTCCGAACGGGCCGAGGGAAGCCACCGGCCGCGAGCGGCCGAACGTCGCCGTCGCGGACGAGCGCGTTGGTCTCGACGACGGCACCCGCTTCGATATCCGAGACCTGGCCCGTGTTGGGGAGGTTGACGTTCGCGACGACGGACTCGCCGCCCGCGAGCGCTTCCAGCATGTCGGCGAAGAGTTCGTCGGACGCGGTCAGTTCGAACGCTTCGTCGCCGGTCATCCAGGCTTCCACGTCGGTCGTCTGGTCGGACTCGGCGGGGTTCCAGTGTTTGGCCCGGTAGTCGCTCCCGGTGCGCTTGACGCCCCAGCGGTTGAGCCCCGCCCGGCCGCCGCTGAGGAACCAGGGTGCGTACTCGACGAGGTGGCGGTCGCCGGCGGCCGGGAAGAGACCGAACCGGCGGAACAGTTCCCAGGTGACCTGTTGGTTGTCGACGAAGGGGTCGACATCAGCCAGGTCGTCGGCCGTGAACGTCAGCGTGGCGTGGTCGGCGTCGACCGCCGTCTCGAGCACCGGCCAGAGGTCCGCGCCCTTGCAGGTGGCCTCGTCGATCCAGGTGTAGTGGTTGATCCCCTTGACGTTCACCTGGATGTCCTCGCGGTTCGCGTCCACGTCGAGATACTCCTCGGCGAGCGCGGCGAGGTGCGAGCGCGTGCCCAGCACCTCGTGGCAGAGGCCGACGGCGTTGATATCGGGGTACTCGTCGTAGAGCGCCCGCGTCACGAAGTGGACGGGATTGGTGAAGTTGAACACCCACGCGTCGGGACAGTGCTCGCGGATGGCCGTCGCGAACTCCCGGTAGAGAGGGATGGTCCGCATCGCCCGGAAGATTCCACCGGGACCGATCGTCGCCGAAACTGCGCCGTAGATGCCGTACTCCTTCGGAATGTCGAGGTCGTGGACGAACGTCTCCGCGGGGTCGGACTGGGTCGAGGTGATCACCACGTCCGCGCCCGTCAGCGCCGCGTCGCGGTCCTCGCAGGCCTCGTAGGTCCAGTCGGCTGTGGCCGCCGTCCGCTCCTGGACCCAGTTCCCAAAGCGGGCGTTGCGCTTCGCACCCTCGTAGTCGATGTCGTACAGACGGACCTCGCCGTTCAGGTCCGACAGCGCCATGTCCTGGACGAACTTGGGCGCCCATTCGCGCGCGCCACCGCCGAGGTAGGTGATCGTCACGTCGTCGCCGTCGAGTGTCGGTCCCGACCGGGACTCCGTCACTGTATCCTCCGCGCGGGACTCCGTCACTGTATCCTCCGCGCGGGACTCCGTCACTGTATCCTCCGCGCGGGACTCCGTCACTGTATCCTCCGCGCGGGACTCCGCCGGTGTGTCCATACCCGGACGCATCGAGAGACCGGCGAAAAAGCGTTTCCCCGGGTGGCCCGCGCGCCGGATGCTCCGGCCACCGATCGGGGGAGACCACCGAGGCACCGACCGAGGAGAAACCGCCGAGGCACCGATCGGGGAGAGATCGTCGGGTGACACAGGTATTTTATTCACGCATAGTGAATCGAGGGTATGCGAGAAGTCTCTCTCGACGGCGACTGGGTGTTTCGCGAGACCGAGGGCGGTCGGTGGCTCGACGGGACGGTTCCGGGCGGGGTCTACACGGACCTGCTCGCGGAAGGCGAGATTCCCGACCCGTTCGTCGAGGACAACGAACTCGACGTGCAGTGGGTCGGGAAGACCGACTGGACCTACCGACGGACCGTCGATGTCGACGCCGACCTGCTCGACCACGACCACGTGGTCCTGCGGTGTGACGGCCTCGACACCGTCGCGACGGTGTTCGTCAACGGCGAGGAAGTGGGCGCCTCGGTCAACATGCACGTCGGCCACGAGTTCGACGTGGCCGATGCGCTGGAACCCGGCGAGAACGAGATTACCGTCGAGTTCCGCTCGCCCGTCGAGTACGGCCAGGAGCGAGCCGCCGAGTACCCCTACGAGGTGCCCTGCATCCGCTACCCCGTCGACCAACCGGGCCGGCCGTTCATCCGCAAAGCCCAGTGTCACTACGGCTGGGACTGGGGGCCGTGCCTGCCGACGGTCGGCATCTACCGCGACATCTCCATCGTCGCCTACTCCGAGCCGCGGATCCGCTACACCAAGACCGAGCAGGACCACGGCGACCTGCGCGGGGACGACGCGAGCGGCGACGGTGACCTGCACGGGGACGGCGACGCGAGCGGCGACGGCGTCAACCTCACTGTCCGGGCGGGCGTCGACGCCACGACTGCCGGCGAGTACGACCTGACCGTCTCGGTCGCGGGCGCGGAGACGGCCGAGCGTGTCACCCTCTCGGCAGGCGAACAGGAAATCGAGACGACGGTCCACGTGCCGGACCCTGACCTCTGGTGGCCCAACGGCTACGGCGACCAGCCGCTGTACGACCTGGACGTGGCGATCACGGCCCCGAGCGGCGAACCCGCGGACGCCGAGACCGACCGGATCGGCTTCCGCGACGTGAACCTCGTGGTCGAACCCGACGACGTGGGCACTTCCTTTTATTTCGAGGTCAACGGCACCGAAATCTTCGCGAAGGGGGCAAACACCATCCCGACGGCGCCGCTGTACGGCGACGTGAGCGAGGCCCGCTACGACCACCTCCTGGAGAGCGCCGTCGACGCCAACATGAACATGCTGCGGGTGTGGGGCGGCGGCTACTACGAGTTCGACTACTTCTACGAGCGCTGTGACGAACTGGGCCTGCTCGTCTGGCAGGACTTCATGTTCTCGTGTTCGCTCCATCCCGCCGACGACGCCTTCCTCGACACCGTCGAGGACGAGGTCCGCCACCAGGTCCGCCGACTGGCGAACCACCCATCTATCGCGCTGTGGTGTGCCAACAACGAGAACGAGGAGGCCGCCCAGAACTGGTTCGTCGAACACGACCACCACGAGGACCACCTCGACGACTACCGCAAACTCTACGAGGAGACGGTCGGCCCGGCCTGTCGCGACGAGGACCCTTCCCGGACCTACTGGCCGGGATCGCCCTCCAGCGGCCCGGACGAACTCGAACCCTACGTCTTCGAGAAGGGCGACATCCACTACTGGGACGTCTGGCACCAGGGCGAGCCGTTCGAGGATTACTACACGACCGAACCCCGCTTTGTCTCCGAGTTCGGCTACCAGTCGTTCCCCTCGACGGACTCGCTACGGACGGTCATCGACGAGGCCGACTTCAACCCCACCTCGCCGATGATGGAACACCACCAGCGCAACCCCGGCGGGAACACGACCATCCTCAAACGCGCCGCGAGCTACGTCCGGTTCCCGTTCTCGTTCGACGATTTCGTCTACGTCTCCCAGTTGCTACAGGCCGAGGCGATGTCGACGGCCATCGAGCACTGGCGCCGGCGCAAGCCGACGACGATGGGTGCGCTCTACTGGCAACTCAACGATCTCTGGCCCGTCGCGTCGTGGTCCTCGATCGAGTACGACGGCAAGTGGAAGGCCCAGCAGTACGCCGCCCGCCGCCAGTTCGCCCCCGCCCTCGTCTCCTTTCACCCCACCTTCGAAGGGGACGAGGGCGTCGACAACGCCCAGGCCGGCCCCGGCGGTGAGTGGCCCGATGTCGAGGCCCAGACCCTCTGGATCACCAGCGACGTGACCGACCCCTTGTCCGGGACAATCGACCTCGAAATCGTCACCTTCGACGGCGAGACGGTCCTCGAGGAGGCGGTCGACGTGGACATCGACGCCCAGGAGAGCGTCGAACTCAGGACCGTCGACCGCGAGGACCTGCCGTCCGGCGTCGACCCTGCCGAGGTCATGGTCCGTGCGACCTTCGACGGCGGTCACGCGGGCACCGAACGGGACGGGACCGCGGCGGTCGAGTCCTACCCCGCGACGGCCTTCTTCGAGGACTACAAGCGCCTCGACCTGCCCGACGCCGATGTGTCGGTCGAAATCGACGGCGCGGACGTGACCGTCGCCAGCGATGGGTGTGCGCTCTTTCTCGAACTCGACCCCGGAACGCTCCGGGGTGCGTTCTCGGACAACTACGTCCATCTCGCGCCCGGCGAGGAGCGCACGGTCTCTTTCGACTCCTACGACGACCGCCGCGACGCCGTTGTCGAGACGAATCTGGCGGACGAACTGTCGGTCAGACACCTCCGGGACACCTACTGAGACTGTCGGCTGGAACTTCGTGAGACAGCCGGTTGTCAGTCAGTTCCAGGATTCGCCGAACCGACCGACGACTCACCGATACGCCGGTACAACCGACCGTCTCACGGCGTCACGCGGAGGCTCCGCGATCAAGCAGCCGCCAGCGGCGGCGAGTAGGGTCGGGTAGTTCACCCCCACGTCCAGCGCCTGTCGAGGACGAAGCGGTAGATCCCGCTGAGGAAGATAGCGATGGCGTTCGCGGGCAGGTAGGGGATCCCCTGCCACTCGACCAGGACGAAGAGGACGGCCAGTTGGATCGGGATCGCCGTCCCGCGAACCAGATTCGTCTTCCCGAGTCCGACGAAGTAGTCCCACCAGCCGCTGTTTCGCGACGCCCGGAACGTCCAGGCGTTGTTGAGCACGTAGGAGATGATGATCGTCGTCTCGATGGCGATGGCGGCACCGACTATGTAGTTCAGTTGGCCGGCGTCGACGAACAGCCACAGCAACACCATCTGGATCCCGGCGACGAACACACCTACCGTGACGAACCGGCGTAACTGCGGCGCGAACGGACCGGTCAGGAGGTTTCGGAGCAGGCGTCGAAACATCTATTGGTAGCCCAGCGCCTCCAGTCGCGCCTCGAGGTCCTGGTCGACGGCCTCGTCGGCCGCCCTGCCCTCCTCGCCGTCGACCCCTTCCCGGCGGTTGCCGACGCTCTCGCTATCCGTATCCCCCTCATGGATCCTGGCCACGTGTTCGTTCGCGACGGTCGCGAACCGGTCGAGCACCGCCGGCCCCTCGTCGGTCGGGGACGCCGACAGGTCGTCGTGCTGACCGGGGTCGGATGGGCGGTGGTACAGTTCCGTTGCCCCGGTGTCGACGTTCTCCACGTACGTCCAGTCGCGGTCGCGGACGCTCACGAGCAAGTCGCCGTCCGACAGCGACCGCGGGATGGGCTGGGCAGTGATCGTCTCGCCCCGGACGGTGACCGAGATAACCGGCTCGTCGGCGGGAGGGGAGCCGTCCCGGGCGGCCGACACGAGCGACTCGCCGTGCCACGCCGGCGACGGCTCGACGCCCAGCAGGTCCGCGACTGTCGGCGGGATAGCGTCGAGGCCCACCTGTCCCTCGACATGACGGGAAGGCGCGCCGGGCACGTCGACGATGAGCGGTACCCGGATCAGTTCGTCGTAGAGCTTCGGGTAGTGGGCCAGGTGGCCGTGATCCTGGAACTCCTCGCCGTGGTCGCCGGCTACCACGACTGCGGTCTCGTCGTCGAGGTCGTTGGCCGCCAGCGCGTCTAACAGGCGGCCGACGCTGGCGTCGACCTGTCTGACCCCTGCCTGATAAAGCGTCCGCAGGTCCGCGAGCGTCCGATCGCCGACCTCCCAGCCGAGGCCGGTATGGGTGTGTGCGAGCAACATCCGGTGAGTCCCCAGCCTGGCGTTCGAAACCTCCCTGATGTACCGGGGTGCAGGAGCGTAGGGCGTGTGGGCGTCCATGTAGTGGACCCAGAGGAAGAACGGTTCCTCGGCCTCGTCGACGAACGACGTCGCCGCGTTCTCCACGTCGAACATCCGTGAGGTGTCGAGAAACGGCCGGTCGTCACCGTTGCCACACACCAGCGAACTGGCCCGACGGAACGGCGAGGCTGCGAGCTGGAGCCACGCCTCGACGGTCGGATGGGTGGCGAGATAGCGGCTGTAAATGCTGGATCCGACGCTGGCGACGAACGACTCGAACTCGTCGAACCCCTCGTCGTATCCCCAGTGGGTGGTCAGGAAGCCGTTCGCGGCGTTGAACCCGCCAGTCGAAACGCCCGCGTTGGACAGCACACCCGCGAGCGACGGCGTCGCCCCGATCCCGATCTCGTCGTCATCATAGAACACCGGTCGGGACGCGAGAATTTCCGGGAACGAGAAGGGCGTCCAGTTTCCGCCCGCAAAGGCGCGTTCGAACACCGCGCCGCGGTCCGCCAGCGAGTCCAGGACCGGCGTGTGTCGGTTGTCCCCGTACGCGCCGACCGCGTCAGCCCGCAACGAGTCGACCGTGACGAGGACGACGTTCGAAACCTCACCGTCACCGGTTCCAGTCACGTCTCGACTCCCTCGGTCCCTCGCCCGGTGTTCCCGTCGGGTTGTCGCTTGGCACGATACCCCGTCCGTCGGCCAGCACCCCCGATCGAGCAGTGGCGTCGACCGCAGTACTCCGGCCGGTGACCGTCTCGGCCGCTCCCGACCCGCGGACCACGACTGCTGGCGGAGGGTGGGAAACGGTGTCTCGACGGGTCGACGTTGCCCCATCCGCTCGAAGGAGCGACCACGTTAGTTCTCCCAAGGGGATGAACGCGACTTTACCGTTTCGGATTTCGGCATCCGCTGTCCGGCCGGCGTGTTTGGGACCCGTCCGAACTCTCGGGTGACCACAATGTTTTCGGTCCCTTCACCCCAGTGACGAACCGATGAGCGAGCCCTCTCCCCCGAACACGGACCGAGATCCGGCGAGCGGGGAAACGGACACCTCGAACGCGGATCCCGCCCTCTTCGCTCGTGATTTGACCAAGCGCTACGGCGAGACGACGGCGCTCGACTCGCTCGATCTGACTGTCGACTCGGGCGTCGTCTTCGGCTTTCTCGGCCCGAACGGCGCCGGCAAGACGACCACGATGCGCATCTTCACGGGCCTGATCGAACCGACGGATGGCGAGGCTCGCGTCGCCGGCGTTTCCAGCGAGAACCGCGCGAAACTGGTCGACCGGATCGGCCTGCTCCCCGAGGAACCGCCGCTGTACGACGAACTCACCGGCCGCGAGCAGTTGCAGTTTGCCGCGGACCTGCGGGATATCCGCTGGGAAACGGTGTCCGACCGCGCGCTCTCGCTGTGTGACCGCCTCGACCTGCGTGAGGACCTGGACCGGCGGATCGACGGCTACTCGAAGGGAATGCGACAGAAGACCGCCTTCGTCCAGGCCGTCCAGCACGACCCGAGCGTGGTCTTTCTCGACGAACCCACCTCGGGCCTTGACCCGCGCGCCGCGAAGACGCTCCGAGAACTGATCCTCGACCTCGCCGACTCGGACGCGACGGTCTTTCTCTCCACGCACATCCTCCCCGTGGTCGAGGAGATCGCCGACGAGGTCGGCGTCCTCCACGAGGGGCGACTCGTCGCCCAGGGGCCGATAGACGAACTCGTCGCGTCGGCGGGCGGGGCGGCCGACGCGCCGAGTGCGGCCGGTTCGCTCGACGACGGCGGCGCGGCGGACGGGAGCGCGCCCGAGTCGGCCGACCTGGAGGACGCCTTCCTCTCGTTGACCAGCCGCGAGGACACCGTGTGGACGCCCGACTCATGAACGCCGTCGTCCGCGACGCGGTGACGCTGGTCGAAACCGAGTTCCGGGTCCGGGTTCGGCGGGTTCTCGGCGATCGTCGCAAACTCGTCGGCACGGTGTCGACGTTCCTGCTGTTCGGTGTCTTCTTCCCGTGGCTCTCCCGGGACGGCGTCGTCGCGTTCGGCGCGGACGCGGCCGCCGGCCCGGTCCCGCTCGGTCCGCTCGGCGCCGCGTTCACGGGGCTGGCTATCGTCTGCGTCGGCGTCGGCGCCTCGACCGGGTTCAACCAGGAGGCCGCGGGCACGGTCGGCCCGCTCGTGCGAACGTCGGTCCCGCCGACCGCTGTCTCGCTCGCCCGCCTGGGCAGCGAACTGGCACGCGGCCTGTCGCTGTTCGTCCTGCTCGGCGCCGTCATGCTGGGCTTTCTCTGGATGGGTGCCGGGGGACCGCTGGTCCCGGCGGTGGTCGCCACCGGCGCGCTCCCGGTGCTCGTCGCGGGGCTGCTGGTCGGCCGCGTCGCCGGCGACGCGGCGCGATACGCGAACGTCGCGGCCGGGATCTCCCTGTGGGTCAAGGCCGTCGCGGCGGTCGTCCTCACGGTCGCCTTCTTCGTCGGTACGCAGGCGCTCCTCCGGACCGAGGGCGCCGAGGGCGAGGGTGGCCTCGCGGCCGTCTCCGTCCCGCCCTTCCTGCCGGGGACGCCGATGCAGGCCTACGCCGGCGTCGTGACCGCGCCGCTCGGGTCGACGCCCACGCTCCCCGGAACTGCGGTCGCCGCTGTCACACTGACCGCCATCCCGCTCGCGCTCGTCGCCGCGGTCCGCGTCGAGACGCGCCTCCTCTTCCGGGCGTCAGCCAGCGAGACCGACCAGGTCAGCGGGACGCGGGGCGTTCCGCGCCCGTTCACCGTCGGCCCCGCGGCCCGCGTGGCCTGGCGATACCTCCTCCGGACCCGCCGGGACCCGCGGATCCTCTCGCATCTCATGCTCGTCCTGTTCATGGGGCTGGGCGGGTTCGGAAACGTGATCCAGGACCCGGGCGCTATCTTCGACGTCGGGCCCGCTATCGGCGTGATCGGCGGCGCGACGCTCGCCGGCGCCGCCTACTGCATGAACCCGCTCGGCGACGACGTGGACCAGTTGCCGCTTTTGCTCACGAGCGCGGACTCGACCGGCGTGCTCCTCCGCGGCCGCGCGCTGGCGGGCGCGACGCTCGGTCTCCCGCTCGCGCTCGGGTTCGGCGTCCCACTCGCCGCCGTCGGCGAGTCGCCGCTTTTCGCCGTCTGGCTCGCCGTGATCGCCGTGGTCCTGATCTTCGCCGGGGCAGGCGTCGCGCTCGGGATTGGCGCCGTCGCCCCGAAGTTCGAACAGTACGAGTACATGAGCGTCGAGCGCCCGCACCCCTCGAACTACGCCATCTTCGGCTACCTAATGGGGGTGCTACTGACCGGCGGGATCGGGTTCGTCCTCGCCGGACGACTCGCGACGGGCGCGCCCGGCGTCCTCGTCACGACCGCGCTGACCGTCTACCTCGCCGTTGTCGGCGCCGCCGGCTGGGGCGGGTACGTGTACGCGAACCGGCGGTTCGACGCGCTCACCCTCGACGACTTCTGAGACTGCCGACTGTACGTCCCTGGGTCGCTTCTTGCCAGCGGATTCCGATACTTACAGGTGATGCCCGCCGCAACGACGGGACATGAGCGACGACCACGAGAACCACGACCACGGCCACGACGGTGGTCACGACGACCACGATCACGGGGGCGACCACGGCCACGAGGACCGCCCGGACTACGACCCGGCGAACAAGGATCTGCCGTCGGGCGAACCGCCGCTTCGCAGTACCGCTCCCCAGAGCGACTTCACCGGCCGCGACGTGGGCGTCGGCCTCGCCGTCCTCGCGGTCGGCCTCGTCCTCGTTTTCGGCCTCTCGCTGGGCCTCGTCGGTATCTGACGACGGTCGTTTCTTCGGAACATCGACTGCTGAGCGGTCGCATCCGCCGTATTACGAGTACCGTTGCCGCCCGATAATGAGCAGTGTGGCCGCCCGATAATGAGCAGCGCGTCCGCCGGACCACGAGCGCTCGCGGCCGCGCCCCTTTCACTCCAGTTCGCGCTCGATGACCGCGCGCCAGTCGGCGATATCGGCCGCGTCCGCACGCAGCGACTCGCCGTCGAGGCTGATATCGAGGGTTCCGGAGTCGTCGGCCGACCCGAGTTCGTACACCGGGGCGACGCTGTCGAAGGCCTCGCGGACGCTCCGCGGGTCCGTCGTCTCGATGATAGCCCGGCCGGCCTGCTCGCCGAACAGCAGTGACTCGGGCGACCCCTTCGTCGGCGCGTCGATGTCGACGCTCGCACCCGCGCCGTCGTGGACCATCTCCGCCAGCGCGACGGCGAGGCCGCCGTGGCTCACGTCGTGGGTGGCGAGCGTCGTCTCCTCGTTCGCCACGTCGGCGAGCGTGTCGACGAAGGCCGCGGGGTGGTCCAGCAGTTTGGGGAAGCGGTCGGTGCCGCCGAACTGCGCGAGGTACTCGGAGCCGCCGAGAGTGGCCTCGGCGTCGCCCTCCAGCGCCCGCGCGCCGACCAGAAGGAGGTCGCCCTCGCCCGACAGCGAGAGCGGCGGCGCGTCGAATCCCTCCTTGACGCCGACCAGTGCGAGCGTCGGTGTCGGCGGAATGGGACCCGCCACGGAGTCGTTGTACAGCGAGACGTTCCCGCCGACGACCGGCACGTCGAGCGTCTCGCACATCTCCGCGAGTCCGTCGACGATGCCCGCGAAACCACCGTAGACGTCCGGTTTCTCGGGGTTACCGCCGTTCAGGCAGTCGACGGCCGCGTGGGGGGTCGCCCCCTTGGCGGCGACGTTGGTCGCGTTCTCCAGCGCGACGGCGCGGGCGCCCTCGTAGGGTACGGCGGCGGTCCAGTTGGGGTCGGCGCCCGCGGCGTAGGCGAGGCCGACGTTCGCCTCGCGGACGGCCGTGATGGCCGCGTCGTCGCCCGGCGGCGTCGCGGTCCGGACCTGCACCTCATGGTCGTACTGGCGGTAGACCCACCGCTTCGATGCGGTGTTGGGGCTGCCGACGACCGCCTCGAACGCGTCCCCCAGGGCGACGCCCGCGGGCAGGTCACGCGCCTGTTCGTTCGGCTTCTCAATCTCCAGGTCGTGGAACGGCGCGCCGTCCTCGAGGAACTCGGCGGGCGCGTCGACGACCGTCTCCGTCTCGCCGGTCTCGGGGTCGGTAAACGTGCAGACGTAGTTCCCCTCGGTGACCTCGCCGATGACCGATGAACCCAGGTCGTAGCGGTCGGCGATCTCGTGGACCCGGTCGACGTTCTCCGGGCGGATCTCGTAGCACATCCGCTCCTGGCTCTCGGCGAGCAGATACTCCAGGGCGTTCATGTTGGGTTCGCGCTCGTGAACGTCCGAGAGCTCGATCCGCATCCCGAGGTCGCCCTTGGCGGCCATCTCGGCGGAGGCGCCGCCCAGTCCCGCCGCGCCGAGGTCACGCGCCGACTCGACGAGTCCCTCGTCGATCAGCATCTCGTTGGCCTCGATGAGCAGTTTCTCGGTGTAGGGGTCGCCCACCTGGACGGCCGGGCGGTCCTCCGTCTCGGCGTCCTCCGCGAGGTCCTCGCTGGCGAAGGAGGCCCCGCCGAGACCGTCTCGCCCCGTGGAGTTGCCGACGAGGACGAGTTTGTTGCCGGACTCCTGGACCGCGGCGGTCACGAGGCGGTCGGGGTCGTCGATCAGGCCGACACAGGAGACGTTCACGAGCGGGTTCCCCTCGTAGTCGCCGTGGAAGGCGACGGACCCCGTGACCGTCGGGACGCCGATGCAGTTGCCGTAGTGGGAGATACCCTCGACGACGCCCTCGAAGAGATACCGGGAGTGCTCGGCGTCGAAGTCGCCGAAATACAGCGAGTCCGCGAGTGCGATGGGGTACGCGCCCATCGAGAGCGTGTCGCGGACGATGCCGCCGACGCCGGTGGCCGCGCCGTCGAACGGGTCGACGTAGGACGGGTGGTTGTGGCTCTCGATGCCCAGCGTGATGTACGTCTCTGCTGGTTCGTCACTGTCGGTGTAGTCCGGCAGCGAGACGACGGCGGCGTCGTCACCGGGACCGACGACGACCTGGTCGCCCTCGCTGTCGAACGCGCCCAGCAGCGGCCACGAGGAGCGATACGCGCAGTGCTCGCTCCAGAGGTTCTCGAAGAGCGCGGCCTCGGCGGGCGTGGGCTCGCGGCCCAGTTCCTCGACCACGAGTTCGTGGTCGCTGTCGGAGAGACTCATTACCGGGTTCTGGCCGCCCGCCGGCTAAATCGCTTTCCATGCGTGGCGTGGGGGTCTCCGTTCTCCCGTGTTTCGCGACCGGAAACCCATCTGAACGATTTATCGCCCGGGCGTGTCGTTACGACGTATGGACTGGGCCTTCAGAATCCGGAAGGACGTCCCGCCCTGGGTACTGAAACTCGTACTGGTCGCCTCGATCCTGTCGATCGCCGCTCTCCAGCATTTCGGTGTCGTGTGAGACTGTCATATGACGATTTACATACCGAAAACCCGGAACCTTGTTTAGCGGCGTCGTCGAGGTAGCGATATGGACTTCTTCGACAGGCTGGCCGACCGCATCGCGGCGGTCGACAGCGTCGTCTCGGTGGGGCTGGACCCGGATCCGAACCGGATCCCCGACCACCTCGACGAGTACGACCTGCCGCGCTGGGCGTTCAACCGCCGGATCATCGATGCCACACACGAACACGCCGCGGCCTACAAGCCCAACGCCGCATTCTACGAGGATCCCGACGGCTGGCGCGCGCTCCGGGAGACGGTGGCCTACGCCCACGGGAAGGACGTGCCGGTCCTGCTGGACGCCAAGCGCGCGGACATCGGCAACACCGCCCGCCAGTACGCCCAACTGCTCGCCGACGACAGCATGGGCGCCGACGCGATCACCGTCAACCCCTACATGGGCCGGGACTCGCTGGAACCGTTCCTCTCGAAGGCCGACGCGGGCGTGTTCGTCCTCTGTCGCACGTCGAACTCGGGCGGCGGGGACCTCCAGGACCTCGAACTCGAATCGGGCGAACCGCTCTACGAGCGCGTCGCGGCGCTCGCGGACGTCTGGAACGATCACGGCAACGTCGGTCTCGTCGTCGGCGCCACCGCCCCCGCGGAACTCGAGGAGATCCGGGAGATCGTTCCAGACATTCCCTTCCTCGTTCCCGGCGTGGGCGCCCAGGGCGGCGATGCCGAGGCGGCGGTCGAGCACGGCCTCGCCGACGGCGTCGGCCTCGTCAACTCCTCGCGGGGGATCATCTTCGCGGGGGAAGACAGCGAAGCGCGGGGTGCACCCGACAGTCGAGCGGCGAAGCCGCGAGACCAGAGCGATCAGTTCGCGAACGCGTCGGGGGCCGCCGCCAAGCGGCTGAAACAGCGGTTGAATCAGTACCGGTAGCCCGTCGGACTTTTCTCCCAGCCACGACTCCCCGTCCCCATGAGTGACGACCGCGACCCGGAGGCCACCCTCAAGGAGTGGCAGGAATCGATGCAAGCCGAACACGCCGACGCCATCGCGAACCCCGACCCCGACGAAGACCACCGTATCGAGGGCGTCACGCAGGTTCCTTACCGCGTCTACTTCGCCTACGATGCGGGATCCGATTCGCTGGAGCGCGACCGCGTCGAGAAGGGTGGCGAACTGACCGACCCCGAGTTGCGCTCCTGTGTCTGTGGCGTCCGCGGGATGACGCCGGAGGAAGCACGCGAGCATATTCGGGCGGCGAAGCGGTGATCGCGCCGAGCGGTGCGGGTGGTGCGGTCGGTGTGGGTGGTGCGGTCGGTGTGGGTGGTGCGGTCGGTGTGGGTGGCGCGGTCGGTGTGGGTGGCGCGGGCGGCGCAGTCAGTGGGACCGACACGGTCCCGTGACGACGGGACTATACGTCTGCCCCTCGGCCTTTCAGTGTGGATTCTCACGAGGTTCGACGCCAGTGGGTCGAGCGCGACGGCGAGTACTCACCCGAGTACTACGCCCACTACGGCACGGACGCGACGAGCGAGTTCGTCCGGTCGACCATCGACGACGCGGTCGGCCTCGACGCGCGCGTCCTCGAGGTCGGCTGTGGCATCGGCCGACACCTCGCGGCGCTGGCCGCGGCCGGCGCCACCGACCTGACCGGCGTCGACGTCAACGACGAGGCGCTGGCGGTGCTCGCGGAGACCTATCCCGACCTCGCCGAACGTGGAAGCTTCCACGCGACCCCCATCGAGGAGTACGTCCCGGACCTCGCGGACGGCGCGTTCGACGCCGTCTTCTCCGTCGAGACACTCCAGCACATCCACCCCGAGGCCGAGTGGGTGTTCGACGACATCGCGCGGGTCGCCGGCGACCTGCTCGTGACCGTCGAGAACGAGAGCGGCGAGTTCGGCGCCGTCAACTACGTTGACGACGGCGTGCCGCTGTACTACCGCGACTGGCACCGCATCTTCACCGAGCGCGGGTTCGAACAGGTCGCTGCGAGCGCGGGGCGGCGTGACACGCGACGGGTGTTCCGCCGCGAGTGAATTGTCAACCCGACGGGTGTTCCGCCGCGAGTGAATTGTCAACCCGACGGGTGTTCCGCCGCGAGTGAATTGTCAACCCGAAGGTTTTTCGCCGCGAGTGAGCTGTCAATCTGACGACTCGATCAGCGGATCTCGACGCCAGTTTCGTCGACCGAGATGTCGAGCAGGCTCGTCACCTCGTGGTCCGTGTCGTCGAGCGCGCTCGCCCCAACCTTTCTGAAGACCACGACGATGTCGGCGACGGTCGCGCCGATCTCGTCGAGCGCGTCACAGATCGCCGCGAGCGTCCCGCCGGTCGAGAGCAGGTCGTCGACGATCAGCAAGCGGTCGCCCGCCTCGATGTCGTTCAGGAACATCTCGGACTCGGAGTAGCCGGTGGTCTTGTGGAGCGCGACTTCGTCTTCGAGGCCGTACGAACGCTTGCGGATGACCACGAGCGGGATGTCGGTCTGCAACGACAGCGCCGTCGCGATGTGGATCCCCATCGCCTCCGGTGCGACGATCTTGTCCACGTCCAGGTCGGCTTCGCGAGTCACGCCGACGACGACTTCCCTGAGGAGTTCCGGGTCAAGCACCGGAACGCCGTTGCTGATCGGATGCACCAGATAGGAGTAGCCGTCCTTGTCGATTATCGGCGCCTCCTCCAGTGACGCGCGGAGTTTCTCCATGTTCCCGGTGGCGGGTCTCGATAAATAATCGTTCCTGTCCCCGGTCGAATCGACCTCGCTCGCGGGGACGACCTCGGGATCGTCAGACGCGAAAAAGACATCGCCCGGATGATCGCATGTAGTCGTGCGATCGAGCGTGCAAACGCTTGCAAATTCTACGATAGCCGGAAACACGACGACACTTCATTCGGAACGCGCTACGATGAGAAGGGTTTCCGGTCGTTCAGCCTCGAACTCAACGCTGAACCCGCTCTCTCGGAGTTCCTCTCCGACATCTGTGGCCGAAAAGCGCTCGTCGAGAGGTGGTCCGTGGTCCCCAGTTCCCGAAGCCGCCCAGTCGGCGATGACCAACCGCCCCGCAGGTTTGAGTACGCGTGAAATTTCACGTAGTGCCTCCTCGCTAGCGAACTCGTGGTAGGTCATCGTCGAGAACGCGGCGTCGAGGCTGTCAGTTTCGAACGGGAGGTCGACAACCCCGCTCGTCACGAGGTCGACATTGTCGGGAACACCCTTCTCCCGATAGTAGTCGTGCATCGCGTCCTGGATGTCGACAGCGTACACGTGGTTCGCGGCGGGTGCGATGTCGTCCGTATAGAACCCGGTCCCACTCCCGAGGTCTGCCATCACCTCGTCATCGCCCGGTGACAGCGCCCAAAGCAGTTCTTCCGCCGAGAGGAATCGGTACCGCCGCTGTGCATCCTCGAGTTTGTCAGCCTGCCCAGCGTCGAAAGTGTGATACCCCATCCTAGAGGTTTTTGAACGCTTCGTCGACGAGTTCGCCAGTATCGGCGACGATGTCGGCCATCGCTTCGTTGTCCGGAGCCATCCCGATGAGGCGGGCAATGCGCATGATGGAGACGTGGTAGACACGCTGGCGTCCGGGTTTCTCTTCCCAGATGACGACGTTGCAGGGCATCAACGCCCCGAGTTTGTTGTCTGTCGCGTTCAGGGCTCGATCTGCGACCGCAGGGTTACACGCGCCGAGCACGTAGTAGGGGTCGCGATCAGCGCCGACCTTCTCGTTGAGCATCTCGGATGGCGAGAATTCGACCGGGATACCGAATCCAGCGTCAGTAAACACGTCTCGGACGCGCTCGATGGCTTCGTCGTGGCTCATCTCGAGGGTCGTCTGTTTCTCACCGATGTCGTCTGGGTCGATCTGACTCGGATCTATAGGGTACACCATTCGTGTGTGATAGTGGGTCTACAAAGCAAAATCTTTCGGGTATCCCAGCTGAGGTGAGCCAGCAACTATATTCAAGTGGTTCATGCGATCCTGGACATTCCACGTAGACTGGGACAGATTGTCCACGACATGCAGCGAATAACTGGTACGACAAGATGGGGCAGCTCATTTAACAATTCGAAGGGACGTACGGACGAGATTCGGATAGTTCAGAGAATCAGCCGGGCAATCCTGCTCTTGACCGGTGTCGATCTCCTCTCACCCAGGTAGAATTGTGAAACATTCACAAAACAAATAAGTCACCACGAGCCAAACGGATACCTGATGACAGACGGGATCGAGGCAATCCGCCAGCAAAAATTAGTTGCAGCGCCGGCCATGGAGACGACTGGTCCTGGCGTCGTACTGCAAACTGATGGCACGCACGATCCGTACTACGTGATTGATCCCGTCGAAAGTGCGACCGGAATACGATGACCACTACAGTAGAATTTGAAAGACATCGCTCGGATGATCGCACGTGGTCGTGCGATCGACCGGCAAACGCTTGTAAATTCTACTATCGCCCCGGCCGTCCTCGTTCATCCCCGTTTGGGATCCGATCCCCACGGCGGCGAACGTTCCTGGCGGCCCCCTTAATAAGGAATGAACACCCCCAAACCCACTGAATACGTTCGAGCGCACCGCAGCGGGCTTGTCTCGCTCGCTCTCGACTTACTCGCGGTCGATACGTCGAATCCGCCTGGTGACACGCGAGAGATCGTCGCTGAGATCGAATCGTTCCTCGACCCGCTTGCAGTCGACGTCGAGCGGTTCACAGCTGATCCAGCGAAGCCGAACCTTCTCGTTCGGGTCGCTGGTGAAAGCGATCGAACGATGCTTTACAATGGGCATCTCGATACGGTCCCGTTCGACATCGAAGACTGGCACCACGACCCGCTCGGTGAACGCGTCGACGACCGTGTCTACGGCCGCGGTGCGACTGACATGAAAGGCGCCGTTGCGTCGATGCTCTACGCAATACAGGCGTTTGACGCGACGGACACGCGACCGCCGGCAGACCTGCTGTTCGCCTTCGTGAGCGACGAGGAGATAGGAGGGGACGCTGGCCTCCCTTCGTTGCTCGATGGAGATATGCTCGACGCCGACGCCTGCGTGATCGGCGAACCGACGTGTGAGGCGGGTCGCCACTCCGTTACCGTTGCTGACCGTGGGAGTATCTGGCTCACGCTGGAGGCCGTTGGCGAGGGCGCTCACGGATCACGCCCGGCACTCGGCGTTAACGCAATCGACCACCTCTATGAAGCCATCGAGACACTCCGCGAACGCTTCGGCACGCAACGTCTCACGTTCGACACTGACGTGGAACAAATCGTCGAGGAGTCGGTCGACTACTACGGTCCATTGATGGGCGAAGATACCGCCCGTGACCTGTTCAGGTATCCCTCGATCAATCTCGGCGTCCTCAAGGGCGGCGACGCGATCAACAGCGTTCCGCAGTCCGCTCGTGCCAAAGTCGACGTGCGCCTGACTGCGGGTGTCCGGACATCTGATATGCTCTCCGAGATCCGGTCGTGTGTCGCTGACTGCGAAGGTATCACGATCACCGACGTCTCCTGGAGTGTCGGGACCGCCGAACCCTCTGACAGCCCGCTTGTCGAGGCAGTCGCGGCGACAGCAGCGGATATCACAGGAGAGCGCGTCTTTCGACGGAGTGCAACAGGTGGTGGTGACGCGAAAGCACTTCGGAACGCTGGTATCCCAACTGTCGAATTCGCACTCGGAACGGATACCGTCCACGCCCCTGACGAGTACGTGCCTATCGATGCACTGATCGATAACGCGGTCATCTACACTCAGCTTCCCGGCGTGTGGATGTCGATAGTAGACCGGTAGCCGACCGGCCTTCTGGTGGTGGCGTATGATGTGCTTTGGTAACCAGCCAGCCGCCGAGTAAGACTTAGGTGTCTGTATTGTATAGATATGGGCATGGAAAACAATATTGGCGCTACTGATAGACTGGCACGCATCCTTGTCGGTGCCACCCTGCTGGTTACAGGACTAGCGGCGTTCACGGGGCTGCTCGGTCTCGGGACGACGGTTGGAGCAATCGCAGTGCTACTGGGCGTCGTCCTTGTTGCTACCGGGCTCGTTCGGATGTGCCTGCTGTATCGCCTGCTGGGGATCGACACGTCGGGTTCCCGATAAGGATGCAGCGGTTCCAGAACACTGGCCAGCCAGACTGGGACTGGTGGGGGAAGCTGTGGCCGACACCTGGCGCAACACTCCGTGAACTCGGTGTGGCGGTCGACGAGTCGGCCGCCGAGGTCGGGTGCGGGAACGGCTATTTCGCGCTCCCGGCGGCTCGAATCATCGATCCCGAGCCTGTGTATGCTCTCGATCTCGACGACGAGATGCTTGCAGAACTCGAACAGCTTGCCGACCAGCAGAACATCGACAACGTCGTCCCACTCCACGGTGATGCCCGTGACCTCGCATCGGTATTGCCCTCCCGCGTGGATACGATCCTGATTGCCAATACGTTCCACGGCGTTGACGATCAACGAGGGCTCGTCGCGCAGGTTCGTGACGCGCTCAAACCAGAGGGAACTTTTATTGTCATCAATTGGCAGAACCGGCCCCGGGAGACTACTACAGTCGCCGATGAACCACGTGGGCCGCCCACAGAGCTCCGAATCCCTCCCGAAGAGGTCGCGGATACGATCCTCTCGGTTTCGGAGTTTGGGTCCGTTCGTGAAATCGACTTGCCGCCGTACCACTACGCGCTCGTGTTCGAGCAGGAGTAGAGCACAGCTTCTTTGTGGTTACACTGGGGAACCGCACACCTTCGGCGTATTTCACGGTTTTGGGAATTTAGAACAATATTAATACGGGGGCGGCCGTACTCGCAGATGGAGACCGCATATGACCGATATCGACCCAACGGCAACAGTCGACGCACGTGGTGCAGCCTGTCCCGGTCCACTGATGGACCTCATCGGAAAGATCCGGGGCGCTGAGTCGGGGGACGTGATCCGACTCCTGAGCGACAACGAACAATCGCTCACCGACGTCCCCGAGTGGGCCGAGGAAGCCGGCAACGAACTACTCACGGTCGAGGAACGCGACGACTACAACGCGTTCTACGTGGAGAAGGCATGACCGAGCACGTCGTCATCGTTGGTGGCGGGACCGGCGGGACCGTTCTCGCGAACGACCTCGCAGACCGACTCAAACCCGAACTCGACGCCGGCGACGTCCGCGTCACGCTGATCAACGACGACCCCGACCACGTCTACAAACCGGTCTGGCTGTACGTCCCGTTCGGCCAGCGCGAACCGGCTGACGGCCGACGCCTCCTCGACGAACTCGTCGACGACGCCGTCAACCTCCGGATCGACCGGGTTACCAAGGTCGATACCGAGGCCAAGCAACTCCAGTTCGACGACGCTCAGTCTGCCAGTTACGATTACCTCGTGCTGGCGACCGGGTCGACGCTAGAGCCCGACCAAATACCTGGCCTCACGGAGGGCGGTCATAACTACTACAGCGAGTCGGGCGCGACCGAACTGCGCGACGAACTACTCTCGTTCACCGAGGGCGACCTCGTGTTGAGCGTGATCGGAACTCCGCACATGTGTCCGGCTGCGCCACTGGAGTTCGTCTTCATGGCCGACGATTGGTTCCGCGAGCGCGGGCTCCGGGAGGACGTCGACATCACGTACACGTACCCGATACAGCGCGTCCATGGCAACCCCCACATCGCCGAGTGGGCTCGTCCCATCATGGAGGAACGGGACATCCGAGTGGAGACGTTCTTCAACGCCGAGTCGGTCGACCCGGAGACGGAGACGATCACGTCGATGGAGGGAACCGAACTCGACTACGACCTCCTCGTGACGATTCCGCCTCACGGCGGCGTCGATCTGATCGAGGAGGCGGGGCTCGGCGACGACGGCTGGGTCGATGTCGACAAGCACACGCTGGAAGCCGAGGCCGCCGAGAACGTCTACGCGCTCGGGGACACCGCCGACACCGGCGTCCCGAACGCGGGCAGCGTCGCGCACTACCAGGCCGGCGTCGTCGGCCAGCGCCTCGCCAGCGAGATTCGGGGCCGCCCGGCGACGGCGACCTACGACGGGAAGACGCTGTGTTTCATCGAGACGGGGATGGATGCGGCGTCGTTCGTCGAGTTCGACTACGAGAAGCCGCCGTCCCCGGTGCCGCCCTCGGAGAAACTCCACTGGTCGAAGCTGGCGTACAACGAGTCCTACTGGCTGACCGCTCGAGGGCTGATCTGACTATGTCCGAACAGCAGAACTCCGACCAGTCCGAGTTGGAGGTGGCGATCGAACAGAATCCCGAGGCAGTCGCCGAGTTCGTGGAGCACCTCGACGCCGTCAACGAGCTACTGGACGTGCTCTCGCTGGGCGAGAGTGCGCTCGACGACGAGATGGTCCGCGAGCTCTCGGCCACAGGGTCGACGCTGGCGGAGTCCGCTGACGGGCTGGCGACCGACGAGACCGTGGCGCTGGCCGAGACGGTCGGGGAGAACGGCGACGAACTGCGTGAGGCACTCGACACGTTGCTCGCGCTCCAGCGCAGCGGGACGCTCGACGAACTGGCCGAGATCGCAGAGGTCGGGTCGTTGGCGACTGCGGCACTCGACGACGAGATGGTCACCTCACTGGCCGGCACCGGCGCTGCGCTCGGCGAAGTCGCGCAGACGGCGTCCGATGACGACACCCGTGACGGCATCGAAACGCTGCTCGAGAGTGTCGGTGAAGCGGAGCAGAACGCCCCCGAGCAGGTCGGGGCCGTCGGCCTGTTTCGCGGATTACGTGACCCGGATGTCCAGTACGGGCTGGGCTACCTGCTGGCGCTTGCAGGCGCGCTCGGCCGTGCGCAATCTACCGAGAGGTCAAACTAATCGGTCTCTTCGGGCCGGGCCACTCTCCCAGTCGAAGTAGACGGGGGAGTGACCGAGCCAATTGTATTGTACAGTTAGCCCAAGATTATTAAACATCCGGTGCGTAGAGTCTCGTAATGGCAACACAGACAGCGGAGACGGACAGCGTGGTTTCGCTCGGTGAGGACGACATCGAAACGGTCGTCGAAGACAGTCGCGTCACGCTCGTGGAATTCTACACGGAATGGTGTGGCACCTGCAAACGGATGGAGCCGGTTCTCGAGACGGTCGCCGTAGACACGGACGCGACGGTTCTGACGGTCGACATCGAATCCAATCTCGAAACCGCGATCGAGTACGGTGCCTAGAACACGCCCACGTTCGTCCTGTTCGTCGGTGGGAAACCGGTGAAACAACTCCGTGGCGGCCAGACCGAACAGTCACTCCGAGAACTGATCGCCCGGTACAGTGACTAATTTGCGGAGGATGAAGTGAACCCCAGAGAACTCCGCGCCGATACGCCCGCCCTGCACGAGGATGTCTACCTGAATTTCGGCGCCCACGGCCCGAGTCCACGGTACGTCGTCGAGGCCGCAGACGAGTTCGTGCGGTCACACGAGTACGAGACGAGCACGCGAAACGACCCGTACGAGGTGGCGTTCGACACCTATGACCGCGTGCGAGAGCGCGTCGCCACCTTTGTCGGTGCGGACGACGACGAAATCGCTCTCACAGAGAGTACGACCGCGGGTATCAACGCCGTCGCGACCGCCATCGACTGGGGGCCCGGCGATACGGTTGTGCGAACCGATCTCGAACATCCGGCGGGCACGCTCCCGTGGCAACGCCTGGAGCGGGAGGGTGTCGACGTTCGGGTCGTGGAGACCAAGGACGGCCGTGTGGACCTCGATGCCTTCGCCGCGGCCGTCGACGGAGCGCGTCTGGCGTGTTTCAGCGCGGTGACCTGGACGCACGGCACCCGGTTACCCGTCGCCGACCTCGTCGACATCGCCCACGAGGCCGGCGCGTTCGCGCTCGTCGACGCCGTACAGGTGCCAGGACAGCTCCCGATGGACGTCGAAGAGTGGGGCGCAGACGCAGTCGCGGCGGCGGGCCACAAGTGGCTGCTGGGGCTGTGGGGTGGCGGCTTCCTCTACGTCGACGGCCAAGCTGCTGACTCCCTTACGCCCACCACCGTTGGCTACCGAAGCGTCGAAACGCCGACTGCAGATCCCTACAAGTTCGCAGTTGGTGCCCGCCGTTTCGAGGTCGGCTCGGCCAACCCAGCGCCACACGTCGCCTTGGCTGAGGCCATTGATGCGATCGACGAGGTCGGAATCGAGCGTATCGCTGACCGGATCCGGGAATTGGCCGGTCAATTGGCCACTGGAATCCCCGAAGACCGGCTTCTCAGTCCCCCGGATCCCGAGTCGGGACTCGTGACCATCGACGTGGACGACCCCGAAGCAACAGTCGACCGACTCGCGTCAGCGGGAATTGTCGTTCGGGCCTTGCCGACGCCGGACGCCGTCCGCGCATCGGTCCACGCGGTCAACACGTACGCTGAGGTCAAGCGGCTGTTGGACGCCCTCGAACCAGAGTGGACCTGACGCTGCCAACGTACCAGTTTCCCCCCTGTTGGGCGCACCACCACGTTAACGAACACTGACCCGATTGACAGTTGATCGTTGGTTAGGCAGTCCACCCTCGGGACGATGGCTCTTTGTCGTCACTCGCTGCCGGCGCGGCGGGATGTCCGGGTTCCCACCGTGGACCTTCTCACTCACCTTTCGATGAGAACGGTTTCCTCGACGATATCTCGATCATCGTCGACTCGAGCAGTTCACTTCGGTCCCGTCGCGTTTTCCAAAATTTATTATTATCATCTCTAAAACTAAGTTGTTAGAATACCCATATATATTATCGTTTCGCAAATATAAACTTTGGGTTGAATTTCGCAAATAGGGAATCGTATGACGACTCATTAGCTAGTGTCCTGTAGTGTCTGGCGTATGGGTCCAACGACACTTCTAGCCGCCGTCGACCCAGGTTGGGCGGTAATGCTCTCTCCAGAGACCGCGAGCCGCATGCAGTTCGGGTGGACGATATCCGTTCACATCATCTTCGCGTCTCTCTCGATCGGACTCGCACCATTTATTATCTACTTCACTTGGAAAGACGTACGGACGAACGAGCAGCGGTATGCGAGATTGCGTTCGTTCTGGGTGAAGGTGTTCGCCGCCGGCTTCGTGATGGGGACTGTCACTGGGATCCCGATGAGCTTCCAGTTCGGCACGAACTTCCCACAGTTCGCCGAGGTGGCCGGTGAACTGATCGGCGGCCCGCTGGCCTTCGAAGCGAAGATGGCGTTCTTCCTGGAGGCCGTCTTCCTCGGCGTGTTGCTGTACGGCCGCGACCGCGTCAAGGACCGAACGTACGTTATCTCGTCAGTACTCGTCGGCGTGGGCGCCTGGCTGTCGGGGTTCTGGATCCTGATCGTCAACGCCTGGATGCAGACCCCACGGGGCTACGAGATGGTCACCCGCAACGGGATGGAGGTCGCCAAACTCACCGAGCCGTTCGCCGCGTTCTTCACCCCGCGAATGCCCTGGATGTACGTCCATATGATGAACGCGTCGGTGATCTCGGTCGCACTGTTGGTCGCGGGCGTCTCGGCGTACATCGTATGGAAAAAGCCCGATTCTGAAGCCTGGAACACTGCACTCAAACTGGCTGTCGTACTCCTGATCGTCTCCGCACCGTTCCAGGCAGTCCACGGCGACGCCTACGGCCGCCACGTCGAAGACACCCAGCCACAGAAGTTCGCCGCGATGGAAGCCCACTACGAGACGGGACAGGCCGACCTGCACCTGCTCGCGTTTCCGAAGTCCCTCGAGGCACTCACCGACCCGCGCGCCGAGAACCTCGTTACCGTGAGTCTCCCCGCAGTCGGGTCGTTCCTCGCCAGTGGCGGGGACTTCGACGCCGAGGTCATCGGACTGAACGAATACGAGGAGAACCCCCCCGTAGCACTCGTGTTCTGGTCGTTCCGCTTCATGGTTGGGCTCGGGTTCCTGTTTATTGGGCTGGCGCTGTGGGGCGGTCACCTCACGTACCGTGGGCGGTTGTCTGACAGCACACGCTACCTGAAGGCGATGATCGCTGCATCGCCGCTTGGCTACGCCGCGTTGCTCACCGGTTGGTACGTCACCGAGATCGGCCGTCAACCGTGGGTCATCCAAGACGAACTCAGGACCAGCGAGGCAGTCTCCTCGACGCTAACCGGGACGGAAGCGACACTGACCTTGGTCGGGTTCGTCGTCGTCTACGTTGGGCTGGTGCTGACAGCCCTGTACGTCCTGAAGTGGCTAGTCCGGGAGGAACTCCGGGCGCTCGGTGTCCGAGAGTCGAACGAGGACCGCTGGCGCGGTCCGATCCCGTGGGTGAGCAAAGATGACTGATCAGTTGGTTCCCGTCGACTCCTACCTCGTCGAGTCGCTGCCGGAGATCTGGTTCGGGGCCGTGCTGTTCGCACTGGGGATGTACGTCGTCCTCGACGGATTCGATTTCGGCATCGGAATGCTGTACGCGACCCGAACGGACGAACACGAGCGGGAGACGTTCCTGTCGGCGTTCGGCCCGGTCTGGGACGCTAACGAGGTGTGGCTGGTCGCCTTCGGAACGATGCTGCTGGCGGCGTTCCCGCGGGTTTACTCCCGCCTTCTCGCGGACAACTACCTGCTCGCAATCGGGTTCGTCCTCGCGTTAGTGTTCCGGGGACTCGGCCCGGAACTTCGCGAGCAACGCGACGAACAACGGTGGAAGCGCTACGCCGACTACGCCTTCGTCGGCGGCAGTGTGACAGCCCCGTTGCTGTTCGGGATGCTCGCCGGCCGTTGGCTGTTCGGCGACGCGACGCTGCCAGTGGTGCTGACCGGCGTCGGGTTGGTCGCCGTCTCGGTTGTCACGGGTGCGGCGTTCCTCGCGGCCAAAACTGAGCCCGGCCTGGCGTCGGAACTGCGTGGGTACGGTATCGGCGCAACGCTGGCATACCTTGTGGGGGTGGTCGTGTTGCTTGGTACTGTTGTCGTGACCGACGCGGGCGGCGCTGGGGACACGATCCTTTCGCTTCCCGTGGCTGTAGTCGTCACCCTCTCGGTTGCCGTGGGACTGGGTGGGAGCATGCTGGCCAGACGCGGCCAGTACCGGGCCTGGCTGGCGAGCGCGCTGGCACTTCCAACACTGTTGACGATTTTGGTTGCGATTCTGCTGTATCCGACGATCTATCCGTCGACTGGACTGCTGGTTCGAGAAGCAGTCGTCTCGCCGCTGGCGCTGAATCTCGTAACCGTCCTCGGGTTCCCGGTGTTACTGCTGGTACTATGGTACTTCAAGTTCCTCTACGGCGTATTCAGCGGCCCGATCGGGGGTGAGGGCTACGGCGGCTGAGATCCCCCCAGACCTGCCTTAGCGGAACGACTTGGGCAGCCATACACACGGCCGGTCTCATCACGAGTATCCGTTAGGCCCTTCTCTAACTTAGTGAAATAACTACCGAAATTGTGATATTATCACTGATTACCGTGCAAGATGGAAGGCGCGAGTCTTGCACGAGGGCCTGGTTGATTCATGTTGCGATGATCGGTCGATACGGAGGGGGACTCAACAGTACTGACGCTTAGAACGTGGTGTCTTGTCGACTGGTCGTGTCCTGATACTGGTAGCTCCCAAATCCGAGAATCGGATAGAAAATAAATGACAAAAATGTAAGTCCCAAACCGAACAGAATTCCCTTATTGAATTTGCCAGCGACATCAATGCTGATTTTCACGGTGGCGATGAAATTAACGAACGGAACGAAAAACAGGAGAAACCACCACCACGCGTTTCCGCTTATTCGTACCAAGACGTAGAGGTTGTATATCGGGATGATTCCAGCCCATCCTGGTTCACCGGCCTTCTCAAATGTTTTCCAGAACCCAGCGAAAACCACGAGGGTTAGCGCCACCACGGCGAGCAATTCTATGCCCCCGCTGCCACTATTCTGTAACGGAACGAAAGAGCTTGTTACTGATGCCATCGAATCAAATTTTCCGGCCACATTAGTAATAAAGTTCGGCCACAGTTTCAGGCTCAGAAACACCGCTGTCGGTATGCATCTCTGCTCAACTTATGTTTTGTATCTTGCGCTGGCCTACCCACCAATCATCCGATGGATACCGCTGTTTCACTGTCTTCGGTAAGAGCCATCCGTTAAAACCCCAGCGTCGCTGCTGAGGCGGTATTCTGTGAGATACGGGGTATGCCGAGAGAAATGACAGTCCGCTTTAATCGACCTGGACGTGACCGCTCTCGTTGACGACGATGTCGTGACCGCGCGGGCGGCGGCCTACTTGACTCCACCTACTCGATCGATTCGACCCACATCGAACCGATTCAATACAACGATACGGCGTCGTGGAACTATGAGCCAACGGCCGAGGAGTACTACTACGGCTTCGGCTGTACGATCGTTTCAACCGGCTCAAAATCCCGGTTGTGGCGGAGTTCACACAGACTTAATTCAGCGAGAGCATCCCGCCGTTCACGGCGGGCGTGAATCGCGTACGCCCCATGCTCCAACCCGCCGAGATCAGCCAAAATGGAACTCCCACGTTCACTCCGGATTTAGTCTGACACTCTCGAGGAACTCGTCAGTCGTGACTACCGTAGCGAACTCGTCGTTGAGGTGAACCAGTGCCGTCCGATCGACAAGCGACGCCTCGAACTGCTCGTCGTTCAGTGTTCGGTCGAAGGTGGCAGTCGCGTCGGCGACGACTGATACGTCAAATCCGCTGTTTTCGGCTATATGAACGGTCGTCGAGACGCAGTGATCGGTTCTCAGTCCACAGATCGCTAGTGACTCGTTTCCCCGCTCGCGGAGCCAGGGCTCTAATTCTGTGTCGACAAATGCACCGTTGACCCGCTTGACGAATACTGGCTCGTCTCCGACCGGGCTGAGGGGTGGCTTAAAGCCAAAGCCCGGGTCGCCGCGGTGCAGCGGCGACGTAGGATCCGTCGAACTATGCCTGACGTGTACTACCGGAAGCGACCGGTCCCGCCAAGCCGACATCAGTCGCCGTGCGTTCGCCTCGGCTTCTGGGTTGTTCCGATCGCCCCAGACCGGATCATCGAACCCTTCTTGAAAGTCAATGAGAAGTAACGTCGGTGAAGTCACCGCCTCCATTTGTCTCAAACCGATGGGTATGCCGCCGGGTCGTCTATCAATCGTTCCGACTTTGGATGCTCGCGCGTGACGGTGATCGGACACTCGTCGGGTGCCTGTGTTTCGTCCTCGGAGAGCATATACCGTGGCCACTCGCGATCGCCTTCGATGCCCCAGTCAATCTGTTTCCGGGCACGTTATGTCCACACTCACCGACGATCCGGTATGGAACTGGCACCCGAGTCGTATCGGACGCTGTTCGAGAGTTCCCCCGACGGACTCGCACTCGTCGACCGCCGAACCGGCCAAATCCGTGAGTGCAACGAGCGGTTTGGCGACCGGGCTCGAACGGACCGGAGGGAACTGCGAGACCGACCGCTGTCGGACGTGTTCGAACCGGTAGCGTCGGGGAATCGCGGAATTGACGATATGCTCGATCAACCTTCCGAGGGGCTCAAGCCGATCGAGTTGGTCGTGTCGGCCGAGGACGCCAGTGACTCACGCGTCCGGGCTCGGGTTTCGGCGGTCGAGATAGACGGGTCGGAGTTCGCTTTGATCCGCGTGTCGCCGGCGACACCGACGGAACACGAGCGCCAGCAGCGACGAGCGCGGGCCGTCGAGAAAGCCCCGGTCGGCATTTCGATCAGCGACCCGGCCGACGACGACAATCCGCTGGTGGATGTCAACCGTCGATTTCAGGAACTGACCGGCTACGATGCGGACGAGATCCTCGGGCGAAACTGTCGGTTCATGCAAGGGCCGAACACTGATCCGGAGACCGTCGCGGAGATCCGGCAGGCTATCGACCAGGAACGCCCCATAACAGCGGAACTCCGCAACTACCGGCGGGACGGTACCGAGTTCTGGAATCGGCTAACAGTCGCGCCCGTTCGCGACGAGGGCGGGGAGGTGGTCAACTACGTCGGATTTCAGGAAGACGTCACCGACCGGAGGGAGTCCGAGCGTGCGCTGGCACTCTCCCGCGAACTCCTCGAGACGCTCCCGGTCGGCGTTCTCCGGACGACACCGGACTCTGACGGGACCTTCGACTACGTCAATCCGGCGCTTGTCTCACTGTTCGGCGCGGACTCGGCTGACCAGCTCCGCGACGAGCGGATCGACGATTTCTACGTAGACCCGGAAGAACGCGAGAACTTGATCCGGTCGCTCAGAGCAGCTGATAACGACCGCATCTCCCGTGAACTCCGGATCGAACGCCTGGATGGGGAGGAGAGGGATGTCCTCATGACGGCGTCGCTCGCACGCGACGACACGGGGATGGAACACGTCTACAAAGTCGTTCAGGATATCACCACCCGCAAAGAACGCGAGCGGGCGCTCGAACGGTACGAGCGACTCGTCGAACAGCTCCCGATCGGCGTCTACCAGAACACGCCCGGTCCGGACGGAGAGTTCACGCTGCTGAACGACGCGATGATCTCCATTTTCGACGCCGAGTCGAAGGAGAAACTCCGAGAGCGGGCAGTCAGCGACCTGTACGTCGACCCCGAGGAGCGCGAGGCGTTCAGCGATCAGTTACGAGACACCGGCGTTGTGGAGGAGCGTGAAATCCAACTGGAAACGCTTGCGGGCCGCCGGATCTGGGCCGCAGTCACCGCCATCTCGCGGGAGGTCGATGGCGACGTAGTCTTCGACGGCGTGATCCGCGACATCACTGCACGCAAGGAGTACGAGGACCGTCTCGAGGAACAGCGCGATAACCTCGAGATTCTCAACCGGATGTTGCGTCACGACATTCGAAACGATCTCCAGCTGATCACCGCACACGCAGGGTTCCTCGCCGACCACGTCGACGAGGAGGGACAGGAGTACGTTGCGGCGATCCAGGAGAACGCGGAACACATCGTCGAACTCACGCGGACGGCTGGGGATATGGCTGACGTGATGCTGTCGGCCGACACCGACCACCGGCCGACCGGACTCCGGTCGACGCTCGAACAGGAGATCGAGCGATTGCGGTCGGAGTGCCCGGGTGCCGCTGTCACTGTCGCGGACTCGATCCTGTCGGTCGAGGTCACCGCGAACGACATGCTGAACTCGGTCTTCCGGAACGTGCTCACCAACGCCGTCCAACACAACGACCAGGAAGTGCCTGAGATCACGGTCGGAGCCGATCGACGATCGGACTCGGCCGTCGTGCGTATCGCGGACAACGGTCCGGGCGTCCCGGACGAACAGAAACCCTCGATCTTCGGCAAGGGCGAGAAGGGCCTCGAAAGCGAGGGAACCGGTATCGGTCTGTATCTGGTCAAGACGCTCGTCGAGACCTACGGTGGCACAGTGCACGTCGAGGATAACGACCCCCGCGGCGCCGTCTTCGTCGTCAAACTCCCGCTCGTTGACTGACCGGCCGCGGGAGTCCGCGATCGGATCCGATATCGCCTTCGTTCCTTCGCCGGGTCCCATGGAGCAGGAATGAAGCGAACATATTTGCCTGTGGATTCCTGCGATTAAGCCGGATGACTCTGGATGCGGACGGAAACGAGATCGCGGTTCTCGCGGTGACTGCCGATCCCGCGTTCGCGACCGACTGTCGCGAGAGACTGTCCGAGACCGGATCGGTCCAGGTCACGACCGAAACGACCGTCGAGATGGCTCTCGGTCATCTGATATCCGGCGAGCGGATCGATTGCGTCGTCAGCGACCACGACCTCCCTGATACCGACGGGATCGCGCTCCTCGAGGCAGTGCGCGTCCAGCGGCCTACGCTCCCGTTCGTCCTGTTTACGGACGGCGGCGACGAACGGGTGGCCAGCCGTGCGATCTCGCTGGACGTCACCGAATATCTCGTCAGAGACGTCGACGCAGACCAATGGGGACGATTGCGGGGACTGATCGAGAACGCGGTTGCCGTTCACCGGCAGCGGCAGCGACTCACCGATACCGAAACTCGTGTTCGGACGCTGCTGGACTCGGTGCCCGATGCGATCGCTGTGGTCCAGAACGGTCGGTTCGCGTACGCCAACCGAGCCGCGGTCGATCTGTTCGGGGTGGCGAGTCGCGACGAGATCGTCGGTCAACCCGCCGAGACGGTACTCGGATCCGACGGAGAAACCGACCCGGCAGCGGCCCTGTCGACCGTCGAAGCGGGCGAACGAACGCTCCGGGAAACGGAGTGCACCCTCCCGCGCTCGGACGGCACGGTCCCGGTCGAACTGACGGCCACGCACGTCGAGTGGGCAAACGAGTCTGCGGCGATGTTTGTCGCCCGCGAGATCACCGGACGGAGACAGCGCGAACGGGATCTCGAGCTCAAAACCCGTGCTATCGAGTCGGCACCGATCGGTATCACGATCGCCGACGCTTCTCAGCCGGACAACCCGATGGTTTACGTGAACGAGTGGTTCCAGCGGATCACCGGCTACGAGGAAGAGGAGTGCCTCGGCCGAAACTGGCGGTTCCTGCAGGGTCCGGATACCGACCCGGAGACCGTCGCAGAGATGCGGACGGCGATCGACGATGAGCGCCCCGTGACCGTCGAAGTCCGTAACTACCGGCGGGACGGAACCGGCTTCTGGAACCGGGTGACAGTCGCGCCCGTCCGCGACGGTGACGGCGAGGTGACACACTACGTCGGGTTCCAGGAGGACGTCACTGACCGGAAGGAATCCGAACACGAACTCCGACAGTTTCGTCGGGTGGTCGAGGCCGCCGGGCACGCCATCTACATCACGGAACCGGACGGCACGATCACCTACGTCAATCCGGCCTTGGAGCGGATCACCGGGTACGACGCGGAAACGGCCGTCGGCCGCGACCCGAGTATTTTCAGTTCCGGTGAGATGCCCGATTCGTACTACGAGCGGCTCTGGAAGACTGTCAGCGGCGGTGACGTCTGGGAAGAAGAGATCCTGGATCGGCGCCGCTCGGGCGAACTGTACCACGCCCACCAGACCATCGCGCCGGTTCTAGAGGACGGGGAAGTGGCGGCATTCGTCGCGATCCAGACCGACGTCTCCGACCAGAAGGAACGCGAACAGCGGTTGCGCCAGTACGAGCAGGCGGTCGAGGCGGCTAACGACATGATAGCCGCCGTCGACACAGACTATCAGTTCCTGTTCGCGAACGAGTCCTACCGGACGTTCTACGGGCTCGATCCCGAACAGGTGACCGAGACGAGACTACCCGACGTGGTCGACGAGGAAACCTGGGAGGCCATCCGACCATACGTCGATCGGAAGTTCGACGGCGAGTACGTTCAGTTCGAGACCGTCCGAACAGCCCCGGACGGAACCGACCGGACCTTCGACGTGCGGTACCACCCGTTGCGAAACAATGATGGCGAGGTCTACGGCGCCGTCGCGACGCTACGCGATCTCACTGACCAGCGGACGCGCGAGCGCCAGCTCGCGGCGCTCGAGCGGATGTTGCGACACAACCTTCAGAACGAACTGAACGTGATCCTCGGGCGCGCGGAACTCGTAGAAGAGCGCGCAAGCGACGAAGTAGCGGCGTTGAGCGAGCCGATCGCGGCGGCCGCACAGCGACTGCTGGAGACGGCAGACAAGCAGCGCCGAGTCGTGGAACTGCTGGCTGAACCCTCGTCGGTGGAGAGACTGAACCTGTCGGTGACGGTCGAGACCGTCGTCGAGCAACTCGAAGACGAGTATCCTGACGCCGAGATCGTCGTCGACTCGGTCCCGGATATCGAGCTACGGACGACCCAGGAACTGGGACGGGCCATCGAGGAACTGATCGAGAACGCGATCCTCCACGGCGGGGACTCGCTGTCCCAGATTCGTGTGAAATCGTCTCTACTCGGCGACCGCGTACGGATCAGCGTCTCGGACGACGGCCCGGGAATCCCCGAGACCGAACGCTCGGTCATCGAAGAGGACGCCGACATAGAACCGCTGCTGCACAGCAGCGGGATGGGACTGTGGCTCGTCAAGCGGATCGTCTCCGGAGCCGGCGGAACGATTCGATTCGACGACGCCGGTTCCGGAACGACCGTCACGATCGTACTACCGACGGACAGCACCGCGAGACGGAACGACCGTCACGATCGTACTACCGACGGATAGCGCCGCGAGACGGAACGACCGGCCCGCGCTCTCGGCTCACGATGGAGACCAGACTGGCCGTGTCGCGTCGCTGTGAGGCGGTGGCCGAATCGGGTGTCCAGCGTGGAAGTCACCCGTCTTCCAGAAGTTGTCCTGCGACAACCTGCGATTTAATCGATCGAAGGAAGCAGGGATATCCATGCACTCCGTCCCGCTGTCGTGGCTGCCCCTGGTAGGGTTGCTCGCGGTCCCGTCGGCGCTGGCGTTCGCCGTTGGACTCGAACCGGTCGCAGCCCTGGCGGTCCTCAACACGGTCCTCATCGTGGTCGCCGTGCGGATCATGTTCGGGTCGACGGATGAGCGATATCTCCCGACTCGTCTGACCGGCAACTGATGGTGCCGCTTCAGGCCGCCGTGTCAGCCGGCGAGGAAGCGAGTTTCGCCGTCTTCGCGTTCGTCGGCCTGCTCGGCGGCGCCCACTGTCTGGGCATGTGCGGACCGCTGGTAACCCTGTACGCCGACCGGTTGGGCGGTGACGGGCCGGCGGGCTGGGCCGAGATCCGTCAGCATCTGCTGTTCAATCTCGGTCGGACGGCGAGTTACGCGCTGATCGGTGGCGTGATGGGTGCGCTGGGCGCCGTGCTGTACGACGCTGCCGGCGTCGCGGCGCTGGCCGATGACGTGCGGGGGGTCGCGGGAGTGCTGGTCGGCGGGTTCATCCTACTCACCGGTGCGACCTACGCGCTCACCGGGTCCACTGGCGGCGCCCTCGGACACGGCTGGACGCCCTCGGTCTTCGAACGAGTGAACGGTGCGCTAATGGCCCGCGTCGATCGCTGGGTCCGCGGCCCGCGCATCGCGGCGCTGGGTGCCGTCCACGGACTGCTGCCGTGCCCGCTGCTGTACCCCGCGTTCCTCTATGTGTTTGCCACCGGCTCGCCGGCCTACGGCGCCGTCGCACTGGCGGTACTGGGCCTGTCGACCGTCCCGGCGGTGTTCGCCTACGGCGTCGCGTTCCAGTCCGTTTCGCCGCGGATACAGGGACCGCTCCATCGTGCACTCGGCGTCGCTTTCCTCCTCATGGGCTATCTCCCGTTCGCCCACGGGCTGATGCTGTTCGGCGTCCACCTGCCCCACCCGCCGCTGCCCGCCTACCAGCCGCTGGGATGACCATGACCGAGTGTACCCTCTGTGGGCTCCCAACGCCCGACTCGGCTCACACCGACAACGACGTGGACGGGATCTTCTGCTGTCGCGGTTGCCTTGAGGTTGCGCGCACGCTCGACGAGGCGCCCGCCGAGGCCGATCCCGACACGCTCGACAGCGCTCCGACGGTCGACGAAGTCGACGGCGAGCGGGCCTACCTCGACGTGTCGGGGATGCACTGTGCTACCTGCGAGTCGTTCCTCGAAACGACGGCGACAGACGCGAAGGGCGTCCGCGCGGCGGAGGCGAGTTACACCTCCGGGATGATGCGGGTCGTCTACGACGGTGACTTGACGGACGAGGGAGCCGTCGCCGACGGCGTCTCCGACTACGGGTACAAGGCAGTCCCTACCGGGAGTGAGGGCGGCGGCGATGACCAGGAAACGGTCGGGCGCCTGCTCGTCGGCGGCTTCTTCGGGATGATGGTCATGGCGTGGTACGTCCTCTTCCTCTACCCCGTCTACCTCGGCGTCGCGCCCGACTCGCTACTGGTCGACCTCGACGGACCGGCCGGCGGGTTCCTCTTCGCGAACGTCTGGGTGATGGCGACGGTCGTCGTCGGCTACACCGGCGCGCCCCTGCTCCGGGGCGCCGCAGTGAGCCTGCGGGTTCGCGAGCCAAACATGGACCTCTTGGTCGCCGTCGCGGCGGTCACCGCCTACGCCTACAGCACGCTCGCGATGACGCTGGGTCACACGGATCTGTACTTCGACGTCGCCGTGGTCGTCGTGCTCGCGGTGACGGTCGGCGACTACTACCGCGACCGCGTCCGGCGGCGAGCGACAGGGCGGCTCTCGGAAGCGGCCGAACAACGGGCCGACACGGCGCGGCGCCGGACGGTCGACGGAACCGAGTCCGTCCCGCGCGACGCAGTCGCGGGCGGAGACGAACTCGTCGTCCGCGAGGGCGAGCGCGTCCCAGTCGACGGCACGGTCGCCGAGGGTACCGCGGCCGTCGACGAGTCGCTGGTGACGGGTGAGTCCCTGCCGGTCTCGAAGGAGCCCGGCGACGAGGTAGTCGGTGGCGGGACCGTGACCGACGGTGGCCTTGTGGTCCGTGCTGGCCCGGATCCCACAAGCACCGCTGACCGCCTCGTCGAGACGCTGTGGACCGTCCAGAGCGGCTCGCCCGGCGCCCAGCGACTCGTCGACCGCATCGCCGCCGCGTTCGTCCCGCTCGTCTTCCTGCTGGCCGTCGGCACGACCGTGGTTCATCTCCTGTTTGGGGCCGGCCCGACGGCGGCGCTGCTAACCGGGTTGACCGTCCTCGTTGTCTCCTGTCCCTGTGCGCTCGGGCTGGCGACGCCGATGGCCGTCGCCGCTGGCATCCGCGACGCGCTCGCGGCGGGCGTCGTCATCACCGACAGTTCGGCGCTTGAGACGGCTCCCGCGGTCGAGACGGTTGCCTTCGACAAGACCGGCACCCTGACCACGGGCTCGATGACCGTCCGGGAAGTGGTCGGCCACGACGAGACGCTCGCGCTCGCGGCTGCCGTCGAGCAGTTCGCGACTCACCCGGTGGCCGACGCGGTCGTCGCGGCCGGACACCTCCCCGACGACGCCGTCACCGACTTCGAGACCCATCCGGGACAGGGAGTCGAGGCAAGGGTGGCCTGTCGACGCGTCCTCGTCGGTGATGCGGTGCTGTTCGACGAGCGGGGCTGGCCAGTTCCCGACGAAGTCGCGGCCGCCTACGAAGGCGCGTCGGCCGACGCGGTCCCGAGTTACGTCGGCTGGGACGGTCACGTCCGCGGCGCGGTCGTGGTCGGAGACGAGGTGCGAGACGACTGGGGGGCGGTCGTCGACGACCTGACCGCCGAGCGCCGCGTGGTCGTGATCACCGGCGACCACCGCGCCGCGGCGAACCGGTTCGCGACCCATCCGGGCGTCGACGAGGTGTTCGCCGGCGTCCCGCCCGAGGCGAAAGCTGCGGTCGTCGAGCGCCTGGCGGCCGAGGGACCAGTCGCGATGGTCGGCGACGGGAGCAACGACGCGCCGGCGCTGGCCGCTGCCGACTTGGGGATCGCGATGGAGCGCGGGACGCGGCTGGCCGTCGACGCCGCCGACGTGGTCGTCGCCCGAGACTCGCTTGCCCCGTTGCCCGCCGTGTTCGAGACGACAGGAGGGACCCGCCGTCGTGTCCGCGAGAATCTCGGCTGGGCGTTTTGCTACAACGCGGTCGCGCTCCCGCTGGCCGTCGCCGGCGTCCTCAACCCGCTTTTCGCCGCCGTCGCGATGGCGACAAGTAGCTTTCTGGTCGTCCTCAATTCGACGCGCTCGGTCGCCGGTGACGAGTAACCGCCGCTCGTCGCGACGACCGCTCGGTCACCGCGATTTGCGCGGCGTTAGGCGCCCTCGCCGTCCGAGTCGTCGGGTCGCCCGGTCTCGACGGGGGCCCCGACCAGACTGCCCCACTCGGTCCACGAGCCGTCGTAGTTGCGCACCGAGTGGTAGCCGAGCAGTTCGGAGAGGACGAACCACGTCAGCGACGAGCGTTCGCCGATGCGGCAGTAGACGATCACGCTCCGGTCGGGCGTGACGCCGCGGTCGCGATAGAGCGCGGCGAGATCCCCTGTGGACTTGAATCGGCCGGTGGACGCGACGTTTGCCGACCAGACGACGTTGACCGCGCCGGGGACGTGCCCGCCGCGCTGGGCGAACTCGTCAATCCCGGGAGGTGCGACGACAGTCCCGTCGAACTCCTCGGGCAGTCGCACATCCACTAGCGCTGTCCGGCTGTCAACCGCTCGCGCTACGTCCTCGCGGTACGCACGGACGTGTTCGAAGGGACCAGTAGGCTTGTACGCTCGGGAAGTAAATGACGGTACTTCCGTCGTTGTCGGTCGGTCCGACTCGACCCAGTGTTCTCGTCCACCATCGAGCAGGTACACATCGTCGTGACCGTAGTAGGTCAACAGCCAGTAGAAGTGCGCCGCAAACCAATTGGCGTTGTCGCCGTAGGCGACCACCGTCGTATCGGCTGTGATGCCGTGGCTGCCGAGCAGGTCCGCGAACGCCCTCGTCGACGGCACGTCGCGCCGCCGCTCGTGTTGTAGGTCGGAGTGCCAGTCGAACTTGACTGCTCCCGGAAGATGCCCCTCGTCGTAGAACCCGGTGTTCAGGTCCACCTCGACGAGGCGCAACGATGGCTCGTCCGACCGAGCCTCGGGCAACCGTTCGGCGACCCACTCCGGGGAAACGAGCGCGTCCGACCGGTCGGTTCGTGTCTCGCGTTCAGTCATAGCTGTTCGGCGACCGCCCGTGTAGACGGTCGTTGTCGTGTCGCGCATCGAGGGAATCACGAGGAATAAGCACAAGCTTGTCCCGTGACAACTCCCGGTTCGCTCGTTGCAGGTTGTCCTGCGACAAGAGAGGTTACAACCGACCCGAGTCGAACGACACCCAGTATGAAGGGTCTTGAAGTCGGTACCGTGCTCGCGACCGCAGCGAGAGACGGGTCGCTCCTGGCTATGACGGTCGTGGGCGCACTCGTTACCGCGCTCGCGATAGGGGCCGTCTACTGGTACGGGTGGCGGACGCCGCCGGAGCCGTCGTTCGAGAGCTCGACAGCCGATGCCGGCGCGGCCGACGGTCAAGCGGTTGTCGCGGGCGACTTCGGCGGTTCGATGTACGAGTCCGAGGTGCCAGAGGCGGAGATGGAATCGGTCGACCACGACGCGTTCGACCCGGTCGGGACGGCAGCACTGCTGGCCGTCTACTTTCTGGTCGTCACGCTGACCTGGCTGTTCATGTACTTCGTCGAGTTCCTCGACAACGGACCGACGGTGGTGGGCTAACATGCACGTCCACCGGTTCGAGCGGGTGTGGCTCGTCGCCGCGCTCAGCATGATCGTCCTCTTCGTCGGGACGGTCACCTTCGGTGCTGTAGTCGCGGGCTACGGCATGGTCGACGCAGAGGGCGGTCAGGTCGACCCGACGGACCCGACCACGAGCGAAAGTTTCCGCGAGCCCGGCGTCTACAACGGAAGCGAAGCCGGCCACTACGACGTCTACGTCGAGACGCGTCGGTTCGCGTTCGTCCCCGGAACCACCGAACCGATCCGCGTCCCGGCCAACAGCACGGTGACGTTCCACGTCGCCAGTGCCGACGTACTCCACGGCTTCGAGGTCGTGGGCACGAACATCAACACGATGGCTATCCCCGGCCAGAAGGCGGTAGTGACCGCCGAGTTCGACAAGGCGCGGGAGCACGGCATCGTCTGCAACGAGTACTGCGGCGAGGGTCACCACGACATGGCAGGGACCCTCGAAGTGATCCCGCAGTCCGAATTCAACGCGAGCGCGGAGGTACAGTGACGATGGCACACGCACACGACGATCGAACGACCGAGACCGCCGAGCAGTCCGGACTGGTGACCGGCGAGCGCCTCGCGTTCGTCGACCGGTACCCGTCGGCCGCGCGGATCACCCGGCTGTGTTTCGGCGTCTCCTTTTCCGCCCTGCTCGTTGGGGCGATACTCGGGATCGTCCAGGCACTCCACCGGACGAACGTCTTCCGCGGCGTGATCGAGTCAAACGACTACTACTCCGTGTTGACCGGCCACGGGGTCCTGCTCGCGCTGTTTTTCACCATTTTCTTCCTCTCGGGTACGTTCACCTGGGGGACAGCCCGCAGCCTCGGACGTGATCTCCCGAGCCCGCGGTTCTCGCTGGCGTGGTTTGGACTTCAGCTCGGCGGTGCTGTCGCAGTCTCGGCGGCTATCTTCGGTGGATTCGTCGGTGAGATCCCCTTCGAGGCCGACGTGCTCTACACGTTCTACGCGCCGCTGCAGGCCCACCCGCTGTTCTACGCCGGACTGGCGGCGTGGCTGGTCGGGACGTGGCTCGCGGGGTTCGACTGGATCCGTTCGTATCTCCACTGGCGCGGCGACAACCCCGGAGAGCGCGTCCCGCTGCAGACGTTCATGGTTCTGACGACGATGCTGATGTGGTACATCTCGACGCTTGGCGTCGCCGTCGAAGTGCTCGTCTTCCTGCTGCCGCTGTCGCTGGGGCTCATCGACGCCGTCGACCCGCTTCTGACTCGGACGCTGTTCTGGTACTTCGGCCACCCAGTGGTCTACTTCTGGCTGATGCCGGCTTACTTCGCGTGGTACACCATCCTGCCGAAACTCGCCGGCGGGCGGCTGTTCAGCGACCCGCTCGCCCGGATCGTGTTCGTCCTCTTTTTGATCCTCTCGACGCCCGTCGGCTTCCACCACCAGTACGCCGACCCCGGGATCGCGGAGGGCTTCAAGTTCGTCGCGATGACGAACACGATGTTCCTGTTGCTGCCGAGCTTTCTCACCGCCTTTACCGTCGTCGCCAGCATGGAGTACGGCGCCCGGCAGCGGGGCGGCAGCGGCTACTTCGCCTGGATGAAGTCGCTCCCGTGGGCCAACCCCGCCTTCGCCGGGATGGCGCTGGCCGGGCTGATGTTCGCGGCCGGTGGCTTCTCCGGCATCGTCAACGCCGGGATGAACATCAATTCGCTGGTCCACAACACGCTCTGGGTACCCGGTCACTTCCATCTCACCGTCGGTACCGCGAGCGCGTTGACGATGATGGCGCTCAGCTACTGGCTGTACCCGCAGATAACCGGCAAGCGACTCCAGTTGTACGGACTGGCGCAGGTCCAGCCGTACGTCTGGTTCATCGGCATGGCACTGATGTCCAATGCTATGCACCGGGCGGGCCTCGCGGGCGTCCCGCGCCGGACTGCCGAACCCCAATACGATCAGTTCTCTTTCGAGGCGGTTCTGGGGTCGATCCCCGAGATGCGCCTCCAGATCGCGGTTGGCGGGACACTGCTGACGCTGGGCGCGGGGCTGTTCGTCGCGGTGATGCTGGCGACGTGGTTCGCCGACCGGGGCCGCGGGCGCCTCCGGGTCGATAGCCACTTCCCGGAACCCGTCTCTGGCCCCGAAGACGCCCCGCGCGTCCTCGACAATTTCAAGTTATGGGCGGCTGTCGCGGTCGTCCTCGTCGTGATCGCCTACGGCTTCCCGGTCTTCTCGATGGTCGCCGACGGACCGTTCGACCCCGCGGTACCCCCGGTACCCGTCGGCGTCGTCGACACTGCCCTTGGAGGCGTTCTCGGCTGAGCGAGCCGACCGCGTCGCTTTGTGACTTCGACGTGGGAAAACCCAACTAATTTATATAAAACTGGATACGAGCTGCGCTTCCGCACGCCTGAGACGATAAGAGACGGTCGAACGCGGGCAGTCAAGTTCCGCTGCGAGGTCGTCAAGCGTCGTCTCCCGGGGCGTCTCGTAGTACCCCATCTCGGCAGCCAGCTCGAGTACTTGCTGCTGTTCGGGCCGCAAGGATAGCGACGCGAACGGGTTTGATGGCGGTTCTGTGGCGTCCTCCAGATGCTCGAACCGGAAAGAGATCTCGTCTCTAAGCGACCCTCCGAGCGTGTCGTAGAGCATTCCGACCCTTTCGTCGCTCTCAGTGAGGAGCCGCCAGCGCTCTTCGGACTCACGGCGAGTCACCTCCGCGAATACACCTCCGGTGAGGTATCGTCTGGCGATCAACGAGACGGCGTCGCAGCGAGTCGCCTCGGAGACGCGAGTGTACACGACTGCTCGCCGTGCCGAGGCCGAGAGCACGTCGCTGTATCGACGCCCCACACAGCCGCGGTCGCTGACCGAGAACAGGTCACGCTCCTCGTCCGTGATCAGGGCTGTCACCCGCTCGACGGTCTCCGGGGGCCCGGTGACCGTGTCGAGCCGCCAAACTGCCGACTCGGCGACCGGACAGACCAGTGCCGTCGCCCTCGCGTTCGGCGCGGCCGCGAAGGCGTCCATCACCGGGTCCGCTCCCGAGTCGTAGGTCAGCGTAAAGACGAATTCCCGCATCTGTTCCGAAGTTGTTCGGCCAGTAGGCAGTCAGTTTCGATCGCGACCGCACCCGGCCGGGATCATCGCCGGCGCCCCCCGACGCCGTCGCAGTTGTCGTGTGCCAACAGTGGGTTGAGGTGGCGTCGGCGGCGATGAGGGGTATGAGCGACACGTCTACAGCCGAGGAGTCGATGCCGTGGTTTCTGAAGGCGATCATCCTCGTCGCGGTGCTCGTCGTACTGTTCATCATCGGTGTGGACCTCTTGACGTTCGCGCAGTCGTTCTGAACACGAGCGGGGCGCGTCCACTCGGCCGGTCAGACCGCGTCGAACGCGACGAGCGACAGCGCGGCCTGTCCGACCCCAGCGGCGACCATCACGACGGCCGCCGCGCGTTCGAGCGCGCCGGCGTATCGCCCGAGGTGGCCAGCACTGCTGTCGCGCCCGCCTGCGGGAACGTGAGCGCCTGTGCGACCACACCCAGAAGGACCGGGACCACGCGGCCGCTGCGAGCGCGTACTCTGCGTACGCTTGGAGGCGGTCGGCGTCGTCTCGCACGAGGTCGAACGTCACCGGATAGAACCGTACTGCGTCGCCGTAGAGAGGAAACGTCCGGTGGTTGTGAAACCGCTCAGACCAGAAGCTGGATGTCGGCGTCGGCCATGTCCTGGAGAGCGGTCGCGGCGCCGACGCCGGTGGTGACGCCGTCGTAGAAGTCGCCCTCGTCGTAGTCCATCAGATCGATGGTCATCTGGCAGGCCTGGAACTCCACGCCCATGTCGAGGCTCGTCTCGATGAGCTCCTCGATGGTGGCGGTGTCGTTGTCCTCGATCCGCCGCTCCATCATTCGCGTCGTCACACGGTCCATACCGGGGAGCGCGGCGATTGCGTTAGGGACGGGCATGTTGGGGTTGCCGACGGAGCTGAGCTTGAGATCCTTCGAGCGCTCCTCGTGGAGGATGTCCAGCCCCCAGAACGTGTGGAAGACGGTCACCTCGTAACCGAACGCGGCCGCGGTGCTGGCGAGAATGAGCGGCGGGTACGCCATGTCGAGTGTCCCCTTCGTCGCGATGATGCTCATCTTCTTGGTGTCGTCCTCGGTAGTCGCCTCGGCGAGCGCGTCTTCAAGTTCGTCGACACGGGCGGCAAGCTCCACGCGGGAGGGAGCGTCGTCGGCCGACGCATCAGGTGTGTCCGTGCTCATCGTTACTCCGTCTTGCGCACGTAGTGTTTGTACACGTCCTCACCCTCTTCCTGGTCGAGGAGCGCGACGCCGTCGGTTCCGGACGCCCAGCCGTCGATGTCGCTCATGCTACCGGAATCGGTCGCCAGCACTTCCAGTACGCCACCGGCCTCGATGCCGTCGATCGCTTGCTTCGTCTTCACGACCGGCATGGGACACGATGCACCTTTCACGTCGAGCGTCTCCGAGATATCGTATTCTGCACTCATTGGTTATCTGCTCCGTGAGTCTGTATTGGAGCTATCGCACAATACCCCCTACCCAGATAAAAGATTGTCGATTCTTGTGGACACTACTAACTACTGTTTGGCGAAATGCGATGGCAAAATCCCTTCAGAGGGCGCAAAGGCAGTTTCTGTGTGGTAATGCTGATGGCGATCCACGATAGTATTGTCCTATAGAAGAACTACTATGCGAATCCTTTTGTACGTCCACTGAATAGGAGGGACTGCACAACATGAACGCCGACGACTTCCCGACCCCGGACGTCGACGTGGAATCCGTCGACCCGGAATCGCTCAAAGACCGCATCGACGCCGGCGATGACGTCACGCTCCTCGACGCTCGCATGCAATCAGACTACGAGGAGTGGCGTATCGATGGTGAGAACGTCACGTCGATCAACGTCCCGTACTTCCACTTCCTGGAAGACGACATCGACGCGGACGTCCTCGCCCAGATCCCCGACGACCGCCAGGTGACTGTCCTCTGCGCGAAGGGCGGCGCCAGCGAGTACGTCGCGGGCACGCTCGCGGAACGCGGTTACGACGTGGACCACCTCGAGGATGGGATGAACGGTTGGGCGAGCATCTACGAGGCCGTCGAAGTCACCGATTACGACGGTGACGGGACGCTCCTCCAGTACCAGCGCCCCTCCTCTGGCTGTCTCGGCTATCTCCTCTACGACGACGGCGACGCCGCGATCATCGATCCGCTACGGGCGTTCACCGACCGCTACCTCGCGGACGCCGAAGACCTCGGTGTCGACCTCCAGTACGCGCTCGACACCCACGTTCACGCCGACCACATCTCGGGCGTGCGCGACCTCGACGCGGAGGGCGTTGAGGGCGTCGTCCCGGCGGCCGCAGTCGACCGCGGCGTCACGTACGCGGACGAGCTGACCACGGCCGAGGACGGCGACACCTTCCAGGTCGGCGACGCCACCATCGAGGCCGTCTACACGCCCGGCCACACGACGGGGATGACCTCCTACCTCGTCGACGGCAGCCTGCTCGCGACCGGCGACGGGCTGTTCATTGAGAGTGTCGCTCGCCCCGACCTCGAAGAGGGCGACGAGGGCGCACCCGACGCGGCCCGCATGCTCTATGAGTCCCTGCAGGAGCGCGTGCTGACGCTGCCCGACGACACCCTGATCGGGGGCGCACACTTCAGCGATGCTGCCGAACCGGCTGTCGGCGGCACATACACCGCGCCCATCGGCGAGCTCGTCGCGGAGATGGATGCGCTCACGATAGACGAGGACGAGTTCGTCGACCTGATCCTCTCGGACATGCCGCCCCGGCCGGCCAACTACGAGGACATCATCGCGACGAACCTCGGCCAGAACGCCGTCGACGACGAGGAAGCGTTCACGCTCGAACTCGGCCCCAACAACTGCGCGGCGAGCCAGGAGTCGCTCGCGGGTGACTAACGACGCCAATGGTGACTGATCCAGTCCCGCTCCAGCTCGCCGCCGAGCTGTTCCCCAACGGGATCAGCCGGTACGCTGTCGGGGGGCTCCTCGTCGGGCTCGGTACCGTCGTCATCTATCTCGGAACGGGCATCCCTGCAGGGGCGAGCACGTTCCTGGAGTCGACCCTGTCGTACGTCTCCGGGCAGTCCCGTTTCCAGCAGTACGTTTCCTCGCGGGACTGGCGGCTCGTGTTCACGGCCGGCATCATCCTCGGTGGACTGGCCTTCGCCGCGACGTTCCAGTCCGGTCTGGTCACGAGTTCCCTGTACGAACCCGGGACCACCGGACAGCTGTACGAGGTCGCCGGCGTCACGCTCTGGACGACTGGCGTCCAGCCGTGGCGGCTGTTCCTCGGCGGCATCCTCGTCGGTATCGGCACCCGCGTCGGCAAGGGCTGTACGTCCGGCCACGGTGTCTGTGGCGTCGGCTCGGCGTCGAAGACGTCGCTCGTCGGCGTCCTGACGTTCCTGACGGTGGCGATCGGGACCGCACAGGTCGTCGCTGCACTGGGGGTGAGCCCGTGAGCTGCGAGACGCGAGCGGAGCGAGGCGCGAACGGGGTGAGCCCCTCGAAGAGCGAACGGCGAACGGACGCGAGCCGTGAGCAGCGAGGGTCTCGAAATGCGCGAACGGGAGTGACCGGAGGGAGCGACACGTGAGCGACGATCGCCATCCCCTGTTCAAGCCGCTGATCTTCGTCGGCGGCCTGATCTTCGGGTTCGGTCTCGGGTTCAGCCACATGGCGCGCCCGGAGGTCGTGTTGAACTTCCTCCAGTTCGACGATCTCGGCCTGCCGTTCGTCATGTTCGGCGCTGCCATTGTTTCCGGGATCGCGTTCGCGTTGCTCCCCCGGATTCGAGATGCCGCGCCGCTCACCGGCAACCCCTACGAGCGGCGGCTGAAGCCGTTCGACCGGAACGTCCTCGTCGGCGGCGCCATCTTCGGCGTCGGCTGGGGGCTCTCCGGCATCTGTCCCGGGGCAGCGTACGCGAGCCTCGGTGTCGGCAACGTCACCATCCTGTGGGCGCTCGCCGGGATGTTCCTCGGCGCGTACGCGCAGGGCTACTGGCGCAGCCGCAGCCAGACCGGCGACACCGCCCCAGCGGGCGCCGACTAACTTTTCCCCTCAATGGACCCCGCTCTCATCGCCCTCTTCATCGGGGCAGCGCTCGCCAGTCTGTTCATGGCGTGGGTCATCGGCGCCGGGTCGAGCGGCGCCACGCCGTTCGCTCCCGCCGTCGGGGCAAACGCCATCGGGACCATGCGAGCTGCCCTCCTGGTCGGCGTTTTCGGGTTCATCGGCGCCGTCACGCAGGGTGGGAACGTCTCGGAAGCCGTCGGGAATGGACTCGTCGGCGGGATGAGCATGCCCGTTGCTGGCGTTATCCTCGTGTTAGTGCTGGGTGCTGGCCTGATGGCGGTCGGCATCATCACCGGGTACCCGATTGCAACTGCGTTCACCGTGACCGGCGCTGTCATCGGCGTCGGCCTCGCCCTCGGCGGGACGCCGGTCTGGGCGAAGTATCAGCAGATCGCGGCCGTCTGGGTGCTGACGCCGTTCGTAGGTGGCGGGATCGCGTACGCAATTGCGAGTCTCCTCCCGCGGCCTGACGTCCCTGAACGGTACAGTATTCCCGTCCTTGTCGGCCTCGTCACCGCAGTTCTTGTGAACATCGAGTTTAGTTTTCTCGGTGGGGAGAATTCCGCAGGAACCCTTCGGGAAGCCGGACAGCAGATACTGGCAGTCGACGGCCGTGCGTCGGCGCTCGTCGTGACTGGTGGTGTTGCCGTGGCTGTCGCTACCGTCGTCTGGTGGGACGTCGGTCGCGACCAACATGGAGGGCTCCAGCGCGTGTTGCTCATCCTCGGATCGCTTGTTGCGTTCTCCGCGGGCGGTAGCCAGGTCGGACTCGCTGTCGGGCCCCTGATTCCACTCCTCGGGGAGATCGAGATGGTGTCGACAGTCGTGGTGCTGATCGGTGGTGGCTTGGGGATGCTTGCGGGTTCGTGGACGGGCGCTCCCCGGATGATAAAGTCGCTCGCACAGGACTACTCGTCGCTCGGGCCGCGACGTGCCATCTCGGCACTCGTCCCGTCGTTCCTGATAGCGCAGCTGGCCGTCCTACTGGGTGTTCCCGTCTCGTTCAATGAGATCGTTGTGAGTGCGATCATCGGGAGTGGCGCTGCGGTCGGCGGGTGGGACGCCGTCGACGGTCGGAAAATACTCTTGACGGTGGGGGCGTGGGCAGGGTCGTTCATGCTCTCTTTTGGCGTCGCGTACGCCGCTAGTGTTTTGCTGTTGTAATCGTCTGTCTTTCTCATAGTGATTCTTGTAGATTGGTTCCGGATCGCGCCAACCCCGGGGACGGCGCGTCCCGGTACATCGCGACAATAATCACTATCAGACTGCTCGGGGCGGCGGGACGAGGAAGACGTTTCCCGTCGCCTGTGCGACGACCTCTTCAGAGACACTACCCAATAGGAGTCGACGGATGCGGCTTCGCCCTTTCGACCCGACGAGGATCGTCGACGGCGTTACCTCCGCTTCGACGGAAAGGATTTCATCAGCTGGGTCTCCTTGTCGGACCTCGACCCGTGTCTCGATACCCCAGTTTTCGAGCGTGCTCGCGTGCTCGGCCAACTGTTCTCGTGGCCCAACGTCGGCTTCAGCGCCTTCGTCTTTCGGCGAACGAACATGAACGAGTGTTGCGTCCTCGGTCGCGTGACGGAGGTATGAGAAGGCATCAAACGCTCGATCGGCGTTCTCCGAAAAGTCCGTCGCGAAGAGAATTCGCTGAAAGAGATGTTCCCGGAGGACATCGGGGTCGTCCGTTGCCCGCTGGACACGATTGACCAATAACGGCACGACAGTCGTCCGTGCGAGGTTGCGTGCGGTCGACCCGATAATTCGGTTCTCCAGCGGACTCTGCCCGCGTGATCCGACGACAGACAGATCGGCGTGTACGGTCTCAGCGATGCCGTTGATTCGCCGATACGGAGTTCCGCGGACGACGTGCGTCTCGACGTCGAACCCTGCGGCTTCGATCACCTGCCGATATTGGTTCAATCCTTGTCGGCGTCGCTCCTCGAAGTTCACGCCGGGCATTCCGGAGTGGACGTTCGACGGAACGACTGTCACGAGATGGATCGTGTCGACACCAATACGGCCGAGACACTTGAGACAGGTCTCATTCTCGATTGCAGCCTCACTGGCAGCCGAAAGGTCGGTCGCGCACAGGGCCCTCATATCGACACCTTCGCTGAGCAGGGACAACACAGTTTTGGGGATCTGAGTGGCAGGCCACTCTCGGGACGTACGTCGGTCAATTTTGGAGCTGACGGGGTTCCATATGTTCATCGTAAGTTATCGGTACTCCACCTGAGGTTACTGGAATATAGTATTGTGTAGTAATCCCAAAACCGTTATAGGCACGAAGCAGATAGAGGGTATTGAGCAGAAATGTGCCAACAGCGAATTTCCGAATTCGAACGTCGGAGAGAGGATCGATGGCTGGACTAGAGATTCCCACGTGGGACCCGGAGACGGCCTTGCTCATCGGCACGATTCTACTGGAAGCGATCGTGCTGTACGTAGCCTACGGTGGTCTCGAACGGCTCTTCGGTCCGTATCTCATGAAACTCCTGGTCGGAGGTGAAGCGAGTGCGCAGTAGTCTACTCGACGGGCTCGGGATCTTGGAGATGAGTCCCGAGATGTTGGCGCTGTTCGTTGGGTTCGGACTCGTCGTCGGGGTCCTGTTCGGATTCTTCGGCATGGGCGGGTCGTTCCTTGTCACCCCCGCCTTGCTGATGCTGGACTATCCGGCGCCTGTCGCAGTCGGGAGCGGGATGGCGTTCGTCTTCGGGACGGCCGTCATCGCGACCCTGAAACACCACGACCTCGGGCAGGTCGACTACAAGCTTGGCGTGATTATGATCACCGGGACGACTATCGGCATCGAAGCCGGTCGCGCCAGCGTCTACTACCTTGAGTCACTGGGGCTCGCTGGCGGTGTCATCAGTGTCTCATATGTCGCTCTGCTCGGGGGTGTCGGCGCAATGGTGACCCGTGATGCGTTGAACGGTGATGGTGGGGGTGGGACTGACCACGAGGCGGCCGACCAAGACCTCAGCGAGTACGAAATTCCCGAAGTCGCCAAGACGATTCAGCAGACCGTTCGGATCCCGCCGATGGTGACGCTTCGCGGCGATGTCCGCGTCTCCGCGTGGGTCATCACGGCCGTGGCCTTCGCGACCGGCCTCCTGTCGGGCTTCCTCGGCGTCGGTGGCGGATTCATCCGGATGCCGGCGATGATTTACGCGATCGGCGTCCCGGTGCCCGTCGCCGTCGGCACCGACCTCTTCGAGATCGTCTTCTCCGGTGGGCTCGGGAGCTACCTCTACGGCCAGGGCGGCGGCGTGAACCTCGGTATTGTCGCTCCGCTGCTGTTCGGGAGCGCACTCGGGGCGCGTATCGGGTCCGCTGCGACCGCCGTCGTCGATGCTGACGGCATCAAGATTTATTTCGGCGGCATGCTGTTGATAGGTGCCGTCGCGGTGGGTGTCGGCGAGGTCGGCTCCTACCTTGGCAACTCGACGCTCGAACTGGTTGGGCTGGTGCTCGTCATCGGCGCGGCAGTCGTCGTCGCCTTTGCGATCCTCTACACGACGATCGTTTCACTCCGTAAAACCCGCCGTCAGGCGACTACAGCCGTAGACTGATCTGTTATAGTGTCAATCCGCTATTCGTGGGCCGAATGGCTACCCTTGTACTGTTCTTTCGCACTCACTCGGGACACCACAAAATTGTACAATCCGTACAAAAGTCTTTTAACGGCTGCGGACCTACATGGTATTGATTACAATGCCAGATTCGATGGCTGAACAGCTCCGGCAAGACATGGCGTGTGAGGGGCTGCTGGAGTGCTTCCACGGGCTCAAGGATCTCGACAGAGAGTGCTTCCAGGCGCTCGTCGAGGCAGAGGAACCGCTGACCGTTGATGAACTCGCGGAGCACGTGGACCGAGAGCGCTCGACCGCGTACCGGGCTGTCCAGCGCCTGCTTCAGACGGGCTTCATCGAGAAGGAACAGATCAACTACGACCAGGGCGGCTACTACCACGTCTACTCACCGACGGACCCGTCCAAGATCACCGACGACATGCAGCGGATGCTCAACGACTGGTACGCCAAAATGGGACAGCTCATTCAGGAGTTTGAAACCAAGTACGAGCAGTCCGAACCCGCGGCTCCCGCTGCAGAAAGCTAACTTCACGGTTTCTCTACGTCGCAGCCGCCATATTGAGGGGATGTCATGTAGCTATCCAGGAGACCGCGGCTGGTGCTGTGTCTCCAGATTGTATTGTTTAATATTGTGCCTATCACCCAAAACTCTTAATTGGCGCTGGCCCCTAGAGACGGGTGATGACAACTGATACTGCATCCGACGCTGGCAACGTTCCCACGAACGAGCCGCTCTACGTCGACGGTGAAACCGAACTCGACGACATCGTCGCCGAGAACGATGTCGTCCTGACGGACTTCTACGCCGACTGGTGTGGTCCATGCCAGATGCTCGAACCGATTGTCGAGACTCTGGCCGAAGACACTGACGCGACCGTCACCAAGGTCGATGTCGACGCGAATCAGCAACTCGCCGCCACTTACGGCGTCCGGGGCGTCCCGACACTGGTCTTGTTCGCTGGCGGCGAGCAGGTCGAGGAGGTCGTCGGCCTTCAGGGCGAAGACGAGCTTCGCTCGCTCATCGAATCATACACGGAATAAATGAGCATGGACATACACGATCTGATCATCGCTGGTTCGGGGGTCGCCGGGCTCTCAGCGGCAGTCTACGCCGCTCGTGCCGACCTCGAACCGCTCGTGCTCGAGGGCGACCAGCCGGGTGGCCAGCTGACGCTGACGACCGACGTCGAGAACTACCCCGGGTTCCCCGAGGGCGTCGGCGGAATGGAGCTGATCCAGCGCGGCACGGAACAGGCCGAGCAGTTCGGTGCTCAGTTCCAGCACGGCCGCATCGAGGCCGCTGACCTCGACGGACAGCCGTTGGAACTGTCGCTGTCGACTGGGGAGACGCTTCACACCCACTCCCTGATCGTCGCGACCGGAGCGAGCGCCCGTTGGGTCGGTGCTGATGGCGAAGACGAGTTGATGGGCTATGGTCTCTCGACCTGTGCAACCTGTGACGGTGCGTTTCACCGCGGCGACGACGTCCTCGTCGTGGGCGGCGGGGACAGCGCGATGGAAGAAGCGCTGTTCCTCGCGAAGTTCGCCGACTCCGTGACCGTCGTCCACCGTCGCGATGAGCTCCGTGCCTCGGAGATCATGGCTGGTCGCGCCCGTAACCACGCGGATATCGAGTTTGACTGGAACACGGAACTCGTCGCTATCCATGGTTCACAAGAGGACGGTGTGACCGGTGTGACAGTTGTCTCCGACCCTGAGGGGTACCCGAGAGAGAAATACGAGGCTGACGAGGATGTCACAGTCCAAGAGGTCGTCGTTGGTGGCGTGTTCTACGCTATCGGCCACGAGCCGAATACCGACTTCCTGCAGGACACGCCGGTCGAACTGGATGACGACGGCTATATCCGGACGACTGACGCCGAAACGTGGGCGACAACGGCGACGGCGGCCGATGGCGTCTTCGCCGCCGGCGACGTCATGGACCCCGACTACCAGCAGGCAGTGACTGCTGCCGGTATGGGGAGTATGGCTGCGTTGGATGCGGAGGAATGGATCGAAGCGAGTGCTGGAACTTCGGGTGATAGCGTGCGACAGGTTTCGATGGAGGCTGATGACTAATGGGAAAGACCGAGCAGCGAAATGGCAACACGCCTGACCCATCGACGGTCAAAGATCAGGCTGACCGGATCGTCGTCTCGTTCCGGTCGCCGGAAACCGATCCCGACGAAGACGACGACTGGTGGGTCGCCGACAGCGAATGGCTTCAGGAGAACATGGACGAGTACACGTACCGACGGTATCTTCGATGGGCTCATGCCGGCCCCGTCACCATCGGCGACGAGTGGGACGAGTTCGTCAACTGCGGCTGTGCCAGTCCCGAGGACGTAATCCTCCGCGTCGAGGAAGTTCACGGCGGAACGGCTATCGGGTCGGAGACGACGATCGAAGTCGTCTCACGAAAAGCAGTCCTTCAAAGTGACTCCCGGTAAAGCAGGTACGCAGGGACAGCGACCAGCAACCCCATCCAGAGGAGTCCCCACAGTCCTATCGCCCCGCCGAGCAGCCCGCCAGTGCCGTCACCCCCCACCATTCCGCCACCACCGGAGCTCCCGCCACCGTGGGCGGCTGCGGTGCCGGTCACCGTGGCCAGCAGGCCGACGGCTGTGATCGTCGTTCGTCGAGCAGTACGTGCGTGTCGAGAAGTGATCTGAATCATTGTGGTCCGTGGAAAATCATGTTCGAACGAGACGGCCGGAGCCGATCAGCAGCCGTGGCCGCGACCTGCCATCCCGTAGCCGCCGCGGTGGGTATCGTCGCGGTGAGTGTCGTCGGCGTGGGTGCCGTAGTCACCGCCGTAACCGGTGCCGTGCATCCCGTAGCCGCCGGAACCGGGGGCCCCGTATCCGAGGCTGTGGCCGGTGTAGTTCCCGTCAGCCATTTGCTGTGCCATCTCCTCGATAGAGACGCCCATGTGGGTCTCCATCCACGCGACCGATCCGGGACCCATGTATTCGGCGATGTGGCTTTCCATCCAGTCCTCCCACTCCGCAGCAGTCCCGTTGTGCGGGGGTGCATCGGTCTCGTTGTAGGGGTGGTCGGTCGTCGTGTCGTTCCCGTGTGCGCTGACAAGTGGCGCGACGAGTGCGAGACCGACGACCGCGATCGCCACGAGCAGCCAGCGTCCGGCAGTGATATTCGTCATCTTGTTTTGCCTCACTCTCCAGTAGGACCGCTCCGAGGTTACCAGTGTGGGTGTGAATCGTCGCAGGAGAACGTCCGAGAACGTTTTTATGGCATTCTAAACGTTTTCTTCGAGCCAGACCGTTCACTGCGGCCGAATTCGGAGGGCAGTCTTCGACCCCCACTCAGTCGCCCATCGACTGCGATACGACGGTAGATAGTATTGCCCGTAAGCATCAAAACTGCTACGTACCTAGCACGCCAACGAGGCAGTATGAACAAACGAGACGTAGGGAGATTGGGCGGATGAACCGACGCCAGACAGACTTCGGCGTCGGGCTGCTCGTCGTTGGCATTCTCATCGTTGGCGGTGCCCTCAGTTGGGATGCCTATCAGCAGCAGCAATCGATCGATAGGATGGGGTCGATGATGGGCGGGTCGATGGACGCCGTCCACGGAACTGATCCGCTCGTGTACGTCCTCGGGACGCTGTTCGTAACTGGCGCCGTGGGCGTGTTCTACCTCGCCGTGCGATCAGACGTTCCCCCGATGACAGACCCGAGCACGACCGACTCGGCCGTCCTTGCCGAAGAGGCAACGCCTACTGAGATGACTGACCCGAAGGAGTCGGTGGCGGCCGACGCCGACGACTCGACGCTCGGGGGAGAGACGGCGTCACTGGACACCACCTCCCGAGCCAACGGTAGCAGCGAATCCGAGACACCCACTCAACGGCGAGTACTGAGTCTCCTGCCTGAAGACGAACGGCGGGTCCTCGAACCGGTCCTCACTTCACCCGGACTCACGCAGATCGAACTCCGCGACCGGTCGGACTTTTCGAAGAGCAAGGTGAGCCAGACGGTGAGCGCACTCGAAAAGCGAGGGCTCCTGTACCGGGAGCGGCAGGGGCGGACCTACCGCGTGTATCCCAGCGACGAACTGCGTGCGGGCTGACGGACGGGTGTTATAGCGTCTATGGGTCCGCTCGCCCCGTTACTGTTCGTCCAGTATCTGGAACCGCGCTCCACGACCGCCTCGGTCACGAAAAGGCTCGTCTCCCGCTGGAGTGCCCGCATACGGGAGGCCGCCTCGTCTCTATCGAGCAATCCGCGACCGTAACCGAGCGCGATGACGCCGATAGAACCGTGTACTTCGACATCCGCGTCCGATGCTACCTCTCGGGCGGCGAGGTCGTCGGTGAGGAGAACGATTCCCCGTTCTTCCGCGACCGCAATCGCAGCGCGCTCTCCGGCATCCAGTTTGTCAGCGCCGATTCGGCTTTTGTCGGCTTCGACGAGTTCGTACGAGAGGTCGGCCAACTCGTCCGGAACACCACCGATATCGACTTCTTCGTAAACCGTCTCTGGAACGAGGAGCGTGTCAAACGCCGAGAGAAGTTCGAGCGAATCAGTTTCGGAGAGGTGAATGATCGGCCCAGCGTCCGAGACAGCCGCAAGCGTCACGCGTTCAGGCCCCAGTCGACGTCTTCCTCGACGACCTCACGTTCTCGCTTTGCTCGTTCGACCTTCGTCCGACCGACACGTTCGATTGCTTCCTCGTGGTCAAGTTCCCCCTTGAGGTACCGCGCGAGAACGAGATCCTCCCACAGGTCTTCGAGGCCGCGTTCGAGTGCCCGTTCGAACACCTCGGACTCCGGAAGGCCCCGAGCCTCGGCGATTTCTCGAACCCGGTCGGAAATTTCAGCAGCCATATCGTATGATTGCTCGGCAACGTTCTTAAATCCGTGTCTGCCTACTCGGTGAGGACCTGACCGGGGCCTATGTCTACCGCGACCATAATCAGAACACCTCAGAGACTCCATCTAAACCCAAAAATTGAGGCCTCGGTACTCATAGGGGTCGTCACGGCCAGGTCGTCACGCTGGCTCGGGGACCGCGAGTCGTCATCGGCCGGCAGGCGATACAAACGGTCGCGTGATGAATATTCCTCCCGGTCCGGCGCCGCGAGCGGGCGGTCCGGTCGGCCACCACCCGGTCCCGTTCCAGTCGGCCGCGGCGCGGGATCGGCCAGTAGACCCAAGGTGGTCGGGTTCCCTGTCCGAAACGGAGAATGGACGAGCCAGCGGACCGCTCGGCGATGGACCGGCGGTCGTTTCTCGCCGCCGCCGCCGGCGTCGCCGTGGCGCCGACGCTCCTGTCGAGCGGTGCGGGCGCCGCCGGCCAGTCGAGCGGTGCGGGCGCCGCCGGCCAGTCGCTGTCGGTGCTGACCCGGAACCTCTATCTCGGGGTTGACATCTCCGGCGTCGCCGACGTGGAATCCGAGACGGAACTCCGGAGGTTCGCCGCCGACCTCCTGGCCGACGCGCGCGAGCACCCCTACGGCGCCCGGATGGACGCTATCGCCGACGAAATCGACAGCCATCGACCCGCGGTCGTCTCCGTCCAGGAGGCGGCGCGGATCCGGAGTCGGTCCGACGAATCGGCGGACTGGACCGACGTGGCGGACCTCCTTCCGGCGCTGTCCTCGCGACTCGCGGACCGGGGCCTCTCCTACCGGGTCGCGTCGTCGACGGTGACGACCGACGTGACCGTCACGGCCGACGCCGAGGAGGGCACAGAGGAGGTTCGACTGACCGACCGGGACGCACTGTTCGTCCGCGAGGACCTGACCGTCGAGGACCAGCGGAGCGGGCGGTACGAAACGGCGATCCCGGTGTCGGTATCCTGGAGCGACCGCGAGTTCACGCTCAGACGAGGGTACTGCGTCGTCGACCTGGCGGTCGGCGGTCGAACGGTTACGGTCGCCGGCACGCACCTCGAATCGGCGACGCCGCTCATCAGGTACCTGCAGGCCGAGGAACTGATCGGGTTGCTTCCCGACAGCGGCCCGGTCGTCGTCGCGGGAGATTTCAACAGCGGCCCCAGGGAGACCAGATCCGCGTACGATACCCTGACGAGAGCGGACGCGTACGCGGACGCGTGGGCGACGGCGGATCCGGGCGGCGCCGGCGACACCTGCTGTCATCCCGCTTCGCTCCGGAGCGAGAGCGTCGAACTGGACGCCCGGATCGACGCGGTCCTGTACCGCGGCGGACTGGGACCGACGGCGGTCGAACGAACGGGCGCGGACCTCGCGGACCGCGTGGCCGTCACCCGAGATGGCGTCACCGAGCAGCTGTGGCCGTCCGACCACGCCGGGGTGGTGGTCACCTTCGACCTCGAGTGGGTGACGCCGACTCCGTCCCCGACGCCGTCTCCCACGTCCTCTCCGACGCCGTCACCAAGTCCGACTCCGACGGCGTCGCCGAGTCCGTCTCCCGCGCCGACGCCGTCCAGCACAGCGACACGCACGCCGACTCGAACCGCGGGAGAGAACACCGGACCGGGAAGCTCTGGAGACGGATCGCCGACGGACGGAAGCGCCGGATTTTCGGATCCGGCGGAGTCACCGGGGGCAGGTCCGAGTCCGCGGTCGTCCCCCGACGGGGCGACGGGCGGGGACGGTACGGGTTTCGGTGTCGTCTCGGGCGTGCTCGCCATCGTGCTCGGCGCGCTCGCCGACCGCCGTCGGAGAGAGTAAGCGGCGATACATTTTTTACAGCGACCGAGAACCGTCTCAGGTATGGCGAACTGTCCGAACTGCGGGTCCGTGGTGGGTGACGGGACGACGGTCTGTGACGCCTGTGGAGCGGCGCTTGCCGAGGATTTCGGCGGGGGACCGGCCGGCAACCGCTCGGATCCAACATCCGAACGGCCAGACCGGCCTCGCCAGTCCGACCGGGGCCGCGGACGATCCGACCGTGGCGGTCAGCCCGACCAGCGCGGTGGCGGTAGGCCCGACCACGGTGGCGGTCAGCCCGGTCAACGCGGCGGTGGACAGCCTAACCAGTACGGTGGCCAGCCCGCTCAGTCGGGACAGCCAAACCAGCGCGGCGGCCAGCCCGGCCAACGGAGCGGCGGCCAACGCAGCGGCGGCCAGCCCAACCGGCGAGGCGGCGGTCAGCCCGGTCAACAGGCTGGCGGCGGTCAGCCCGGTCAACAGGCTGGCGGCGGTCAGCCCGGCCAGGGGGCCGGCGACGGCTACGGACAACAGCCCGCCGGGGGCGGCCGCGGTCAGCGGCCACGCGGTGACGTCGCGCAGGGGTACGGAAACCGTCCGCCGGGGTCGGACAACGGCTTCGAGCGGCGCGAACTCCTGATGGGAATCGGCGGGCTGGCGGTCGTCGGCTTCGGCGGCCTCTACGCGTTTACCGACGTCTTCGGCGGCGACGGGAGCACCACCGATATCGGGTACGGGGACACCGTCTCCGGAGAGATCACCTCGGACTCCCAGTCAGTTCCGGGATCCGACAAGATCGGGGAGTCGTACGCGTTCGAGGGGTCCGCCGGTGACCGGGTCCGGATCAGTATGACCGGACTCAGCGACACGTACCTCGTGCTCACGGATGGCGATGGGAACGTCATCGACACCGACGACGACGGCGGGATGGAACTCGACAGCGAACTGGTGACGGAGCTCCCGACCTCGCAGACGTACACGATCTGGGCGACCTCCTACGAGGGGGACGAGACGGGGACGTTCACGTTCACGCTCGAAGAGCTCACGCGAGCAGGCGAGGCCTGAACGGGTCGGCCCGGTATCGTACTCGGACGGTCGGTGCGGCGGCCACCCTACTCGACCGGAACGCGACCACCGTGAGCGTTACACCGGGGCGCCGCGAACGTCGGCCCATGATCGAAGTCGACGGGAGCGCGGGCGGCGGCCAGCTCGTCCGAAGCGCGCTCACGCTGTCGATGCTCACCGGGGATCCCGTCCGGATCGATGAGGTCCGCGGCGACCGCGCGACGCCCGGACTGAAAGCCCAGCACCTGGCCGTCGTCGAGACGGCCGCCGCGGTCTCGAACGCCGAGGTCGAGGGCGCCGCGACGGGGTCGGAGACGGTCACGTTCGAACCCGGCGCACCCGAGGGCGGTCGGTATCGCGCGGACATCGGCACCGCCGGGAGCATCACGCTCCTGTTCGACACGTTTCTCCCGCTCGCCGGTCGGCTCGACGACCCGCTCCGGATCACCGCCACCGGTGGGACCGACGTGAAGTGGTCGCCGCCGCTGGACTACTACCGCCGCGTCAAGCTCCCGATACTCCGGGTGGCGGGCCTCGCCGCCGCCGTCGAACCGGAACGGCGCGGGTTCTACCCGGTCGGCGGCGGGGAGGTGACCCTGCGAGTCTGGCCCTCGGATCCCGGCCCGCTCGCGCTCGCGGCGCCCGGCCCGGTGACCGGCGCGCGAGTCTACTCGACAGCGAGCGCGGACCTGGCCGACGCGGACGTGGCCGAGCGACAGGTCGACGCCGCCGTCGCGGAACTCGCGGACAGGGGCGTCGAGGCGGTCACCGCGCGGACGACCTACGGCGAGTCAGCGAGTCCGGGATCGGTCGTCGTCGTCCGCCTGGACCGAGAGGGTGGCGTCGCGGGCCTCGACGCCTGCGGCGAGCAGGGGGTGTCCGCCGAGCGCGTCGCGGCGGCGGCGTTCGAGGATTTCGAAGCGGTCGCGGACGAGTCGGTCGCCGTCGACGAACACCTGGCCGACCAACTGGCGGTCTTCGTGGCCGTCGCCGGCGGGCGCGTGGCCGTGCCGCGGGTCAGCGACCACCTCGCGTCGAGCCTCGACCTGTTCGAGGCCTTCGGCTACGAGGTGGCGGTCACGGAGCGCGAGGGGAGAATCGTCCTCGAAAAGGCATGAACGACCGTCTGCGAGAAGGCATGAACGACCGTCCGCAAGAAGGCATGAACGACCGTCTGCGAGAAGGCATGAACGACCGTCCACAAGAAGGCGTGAGCGGCTGACCCGACCGGGGTTTCACTCGATCCGCCTTTCACTCGATCCGTTCGCGAGCCGCAGCGACGACCAGCGGGAGGGTGATCGTCGCGTCCGCGTAGACGGAGGCGTTGCGCGCGGCCTTCTCGAGTTTCCCCCACGAGCGCGCCTCGTCGAGAGTCGCGCCGGAGAGGCCGCCGGTCTGTGGCGGGTCCATCGTCAACTGGACGGCGTAGTCGTAGGCGTCGGGTGCGACGAGCATCGTCTGGAGCGTGTAGTTTTTCGGTACGCCGCCGCCGACGACCATCGCGCCCGCCTGCTCGGCCTCGAACGCCTGGTCGGTGATGGTCGTCATATCGGCCAGCGCGTCAAGCGCGAACGCGCTTGTCTGGGAGTACATCCACGCCTGCAGCCCCAGCACGGAGTCTTGCACCGCCGGACAGTAGATCGGCACGTCGTTCTCGAAGGCCGTGGCCGCGATTCCGGGCCGCTCGTCGATCCCCTCGCGTTCGTTGACCGCGGCGTTGGCGCGGCCGAGTTCCTCGGTGAACCGCTGGATGCTGACCGCGCCCGTGCCGCCGTCTTCGACGGACGCCTCGCACTCGGCTTCGAGCGGCGGGAACACCTCCGAGCGGAGGTGGTCCTCGAACAGCGCGAAATACTCCTGAGGGAGATAGACGTTGTAGATGCGGTCGACGCCCTCGTCTCGCAACTGCTCGTCGTGTTCGCGCTCGGTCTTGCCCTCGGCGTGGACCTGGCCGTGATGGTGCTTGCCGCCGATGGCCTCGATAGCGTCGTGCGTGAGGTTCGCGCCGGTCGTCACCAGCGCGTCGATATGGCCGTCGCGGATCAACTCGGCGACGATGCGGCGCATCCCCGCGGGAACCATCGCGCCCGCGAGGCCGAAGAAGTTGGTCACGTCCTCGTCCAGCATCTCGGTGTAGACATCGACGGCTTCGTGGAGGTCGCTCGCGCCGATGCCCGCCTCGCCGTACTCCTCGGCGAGTTCGCCGACGGTCATCCCCGCACGCGCCTCGGCGTGGCCGATGGGGTCGTGATGGAACGTCTCGCGGTCCGCGTGTCCGTCCTCGGTCATGGCCACGTATCGCTCCGCCGCGCGTTTCAACCTCGCGATCCGTCGTCCGGGGCTCCGGTTCGGCGCCCCGGACGGCACAAGAGCGAAATGGTCACCGTCCGTTGTCGGGACGATGACCGACGGTTCCCCGGCGTCGATACTCGACCCTGAGGACTGCGAGCGCCTGCGGTCGCTCGTCCGGACCGACGGCGACCGCGGGTCGCTCGCGGTCACCGCGCCCTACACCGGCGAGACGGTGGGTACCGTTCCGCGCTGTGGGCCCGCCGACGTCGAGCGCGCCGTCGAGCGAGCGCGGAACGCCCAGGAATCGTGGGCCGACCGTCCCGTCGCGGACCGCGCGGCGGTCCTCCAGTCCGTCGCGGACGAGGTGCTGGCCCGCCGCGACGAACTGCTCGACCTGGTGCAACTGGAGACGGGGAAGGCCCGATTCGACGCACTGGAGGAGGTACTCGACATCGTGGTGACGGCCGACTACTACGCCCGGCGTGGTCCCGACGTTCTCGCCTCGAAGCGACGGACTGGGACCATCCCGGGCCTGACGAAGGCGGTCGAACACGCGCACCCTGTCGGCGTCGTCGGACTGATCGAGCCCTGGAACTACCCGCTCACGCTGGCCGTCTCCGACGCGCTCCCGGCGCTGCTCGCGGGCAACGGCGTCGTCCTCAAGCCCGCCGAGGCGACGCCGTTTATCGCGCTCCGGGCGGTCGAACTGCTGGAATCGGCCGGGATACCCGACGGACTCGTCGGCGTCGTGACCGGCGAGGGCGAGCGACTCGGCGAACCGATCGTCTCGCGGGTGGACCACGTCACGTTCACCGGGTCGACCGCGGCGGGCCGGGACGTGGCCGCGACCGCGGGCGAACACCTCACCGACGCCTCGCTCGAACTCGGCGGCAAGAACGCCGCCGTGGTGCTGGCCGACGCCGACCCGGCGACGACCGCCCGCGGCCTCGTCAGCGGCGCCTACGCCAACGCCGGCCAGCTCTGTATCGCGACCGAGCGCGTCTACGTCGAGCGCGGCGGCTTCGAGGCGTTCCTCGCGGCCTTCGTCGACGCGACCAAGCGCCTCGAACTCGGCGCGGCCTACGACTTCGGGCCGGACGTGGGCTCGCTGATCGGCGAGCGACAGCTCGAAACCGTCGAATCACACGTCGCCGACGCGCGCGAGCGCGGCGCGACCGTCGAGACCGGGGGAAAGCGCCGCGACGACGTGGGCCCCTACTTCTTCGAACCAACGGTGCTGACCGACCTCCCGGAGGACGCGACCGCGGCGACGCAGGAGACGTTCGGGCCGGTCGTCTCCGTGGTTCCGGTCGCCGACGCCGACGAGGCGGTCGCGCGGGCCAACGACACGGAGTACGGCCTGCACGCGAGCGTCTGGACGAGCGACGCCGACCGCGGCGAGCGGATCGCCCGACGCCTCGACGCCGGGACCGTGACAGTCAACGACGCCTACCGGGCGACGTGGGGGTCGACCGACGCGCCCATGGGCGGCGTCGGCGACTCGGGTATCGGCCGGCGCCACGGCCGCCAGGGTGTCGCGAAGTACACCGAGCCCCAGACCGTGGCGACCCAGCACGGCCACCCGCTGGCCGCGCCGGCGAGCGTCCCGAACCGCCTCGTTGCCGCGGGCGCGACCGCCGCGGTCAGGGCCGTCCGCGCGCTCCGACGCCGGTCGCCGTTCGGGGGCGAGTGAGCGATGCACCTGCTCACCGGCTTCCCGGGCTTTCTCGGCTCCGCGCTCGTCGGGCGACTGCTCGACCGGACCGACGACCGGGTCTGCTGTCTCGTCCAGTCCCACTACCGCGAGGCCGCCGAGGAGCGGGCCGCCCGGCTCGTCGCGGACGCCGGCGCGTCCGACGACCGGATCGAACTCGTGGAAGGCGACATCACCGACCCGGAGCTCGCGCTCGACGACTACGGGGGGCTCCAGCGGCGGACCGACGCCGTCTCCCATCTGGCCGCCGTCTACGACCTGGGCGTCGAGCGCGCGCTCGCCGAACGGGTGAACGTCGACGGTACCGAGCACGTCCTCGCGTTCGCCGCCGGGGCCGACGTGCGTCGCTTTCACTACGTCAGCACCTGCTACGTCAGCGGCCGCTACGACGGAACCTTCACCCACCGCGACCTCGACGTGGGCCAGTCGTTTCACAACCACTACGAGGCGACGAAGTTCGCGGCGGAACTCGCGGTCCAGGAGCGGATGGACGAGGGGTTCCCGGCCACCGTCTACCGCCCGGCCATCGCCGTCGGCGACAGCGAGACCGGCGAAACCCAGAAGTTCGACGGGCCGTACTACCTCCTCCGACTGGTCCTCCGCCAGCGCGGCGTCACGTTCGTCCCCGTCCCGCTGCGCCCGGCTGCGACCCGCCTCAACGTCGTCCCGCGGAACTTCGTCGTCGATGCCATCGACGCGCTCGCGGCCCGCGAGGACACCGTCGGCGAAGTGTACCAGCTCTGTAATCCACATCCGCCGACCATCGCCGACATCGTCCGGGGGTTCGCCCGCGCGACCGGCCGCCGGGTCGTCCCGGTCCGCGGGACGACGAAGCTCTCGCGACTCTCGCTCGAAGCGATGCCCGGGCTTGCCGCCCGCCTCGGCGTCGAACCCGCCGCGCTCCCCTATCTCTCCCAGCCGACGACCTACACCGACGAGAACACCCGCCGCGCGCTCGCTGAGACGGACGTTCGCTGTCCGCTGTTCGACTCGTACGTCGAGACGCTCGTCGACTACGCCCGCGAGCACCTCGACGAGGATACCGGCGCGATGACCTGACTGTTCCAGGCTCTGTCGGTCACTCGTCCGCGTGATCTATTCGACGACGAGGCCCGCGCCACAACACGAAGAGCGGTATTCCTCGGGTCGGGAAACGATCTTGCAGTCCCGATACCGCCGCGCGACCACCCCGTCGCAGTCTCGACAGCGGAGCACGTACGTCGGATCGGTGAACGTCTCACAGCGGACCTCGGTGTCGAGTTCCGCCGCCCGCGATTTGAACGCCGGGCCGTGACCCGTCGTGCCGCTGTGCTGGTACTGCTCCAGGTGGATCAGTTCGTGACGCAGGATCGACTCCCACTCCGCGCGGTCGAACGTCTCGAAGGCACCCCACGTCAGCGAGATGGTGGCCGGGAACGGCCGGCCGTCCGCCGCTCGCCCGTCGACGGTCCGCGCAGCGTCCCAGTCCATCGCCGTCCCGACCTCGGCTCCCTCGATTTTCGGTCGCTTGACCGCCGCCGCGCGACGCTTCGCTCGCGTCGAAACCTCCCACTCGACGAGGTCGAAGCGGACGTCGACGAACCACTCGCGGCGAACCTCGCGACAGTACGCCCGCGACCACGCCACGAGGTCGTCGTGCGTCGTGACCTCGTCGTAGGCGGGCGCCGTCATTGGAACCGGCGTCGGCCCGGCGGGGCTTGAATCCCTCGCCCGACGGTCGTCACGGACCCGCTCAGTTCGTCGTCGTGATCTCGACCACGTCACGGTGGTCGAGTTCGCGGTCGGCGCCCACCTGCCGCCCGGAACGCACGTCCGTCGCGTGCAGGAAGCCCTCGCCGATGTCGGTGTGCAGGAAGTAGGCGAACTGCTCAGCGGTCGACCCGTCCGGGAGGACGAAACAGTCCTGCAGGAAGGTGCCGTCGTCCTGTGGCTGCTCGGCCCCGGGGAAGACGGCGATGGCGTCGAGCACGTCGAACAGCGCCGTCTCGAGCACCTGCTGGACGCCCGTCCCGTCGTACTCGTCGACGAACTCACCGATCGCGTCGAGGCCAGCCTTCTGGTCGTCGCTCACGTCGCCGACGATATCGAAGTCGGAATCGCCCGGCCGGTAGTCGACGGCCCCGTTTTCCGCGGCGGTCTTGAGCGCCTTCTCGGCGTGGGCCGAGACCGGAACGATGGTGAGATGGTCGTAGTCGGGGTCGTCCGTGATCGCCTCGTAGTTTGCCTGTGCCTCGTGCGTGTCCATCTTGTTCGCGGCGATGACCATCGGTTTCGTCCGAATACGGATTTCGCGGGCCAGCGCCTCGCGGTCCGCGGCATCCCACTCGTCGGGGTCGAGGGCCAGGTCCAGCGAGAGGAGGACCTGCTTGATCTCCTCGTCTGAGATGCCGAACGCGCTCATCTGCTCGGCCAGGTCGACTTCGATGTCGCGCTCCTCGCCGTGGTACCCCGAGCGGTAGCGCTCGATGCCTTTCTCGAGGATGTCCAGATACCACATGTCGAGTTCGTTCTCGAGGAAGTCGATGTCCTCGCGGGGGTCGTGTCCCTCGGTGGCCTCGCCCTCCATGTCCGTCTCCCCGGCGAAGTCGACGACGTGGACGAGCACGTCCGTCTCGTTCAGGTCCGAGAGGAACTGGTTGCCCAGGCCGCGCCCCTCGTGGGCGCCCGGAACGAGGCCGGCAACGTCGACGAGTTTCGTCGGGACGAACCGCACGCCGTCCTCGCAGTAGCCGGTGTTCGGGGTGCAGGAGTGGTCGAACTCCGGGGCCGCACAGTCGACGCGGACGTACGCCTCGCCGACGCTCGGGTCGATGGTCGTGAACGGATACGCGCCCTCGGGCACGTCGTTCATCGTCGCCGCGTTGAACAGCGTCGACTTGCCCACCGAGGGCTTGCCGACAAGTCCGATCCGATAGCTCATTGGGGTTCCAAGCCGCGGCGCGGGCTAAAGGGTTTCCAATCGGGTACGTCGGATCGCCGCGTTCGCGGCCGCTCGAAGGCTATGAGACAATATCCCACACGAATAGTCGAGTGTCAGACAGTCACACGCTCGACACGCCTGTCCGGTCGATAAACCGCGGCCGACGATCGGATATCCACAGTCGACGACCGGATATCCGCGGCCGACGATCGGATACCCGCGCTCACACCGGCTACAGTCCGGTCGGGTGGTCGATGTAGGTCGTCTCGAGGTCCCACTCCGCGGCCAGGTCCTGCAGGGCCCGGACGCCGAAGGTTTCGGTCGCGTAGTGGCCGGCGAGGTAGACGTTGATCCCGGCCTCGCGGGCCTCGTGATAGAGGCGGTGTTTCCCCTCGCCGATGACCAGCGCGTCCGCGCCGGCCGCGACTGCCTCGTCCAGCCAGTCCGCACCCGCGCCGGTCACGATAGCCACGTCCTCGACCGTCCCGGGCCCGGAATCGAGCACCGGAACGGGCCGCCCGCCGGTGTCGAGGTTCGCGGCCAGCAGGTCGGCCAGTTCCCCCCGGGCCAGCGGGTCCGAGAGTCGCCCGCGCTGGCCGACGTGGACGGGGCCGAGTTCCCCGAACGGGTCGCGGTCGACCAGTCCGAGCGTGTCCGCGATGCCGGCGGCGTTGCCCAGTTCCTGGTGCCCGTCCAGCGGGAGATGTGCCGCGTACAGCGCCACGTCGTTCTCGATCAGCGGCGCGATCCGGCCGTACGCGCGGTCGGTCACCCGCTCGATGCCACCAAAGGAGACGCCGTGGTGGACGACCATGGCGTCCGCGCCGCGCTCGGCGGCCGTCTCGACGGTCGCTTCGACGCCGTCGACGGCGAAGGCGACTGTCTCGACCGATTTCTCGTCAGGGCCGACCTGGAGGCCGTTCGCGCTGGCGTCGACATCGGCGTAGTCGGCGAGCGCGAGTCGGTCGTCGAGCCGGTCGCAGAACGTGGAGAGTTCCATACCCGGTCGTTCGCCCGTCGGGGTCGTAGTGGTTGCGGGTCCACGGCGGACGGGCCGGTCCCGTCGCCGGACGAGCACACCGCTGGGCGGTCGGAGACGGGCGACAGAAACGGACGGCGATTACAGTCGGCCGACGTCGCCGACTTCGACGGATTCGACGCCCTCGACCCCGGAGAAGGCCTCCTCGACGGCTTCGGTGCCGCCGGCGTCGTCGGGGACGATGACGGTCGGGAGCAGGGCGACGAGGCCGAAGGCCACGTCGTCACGCTTGAAACCGTTGATCTTCGCGCCCTCGGGGAGGGATGCTTCGAGACGCTCCTGGAGTGCGTCCAGGTCGACGTCCGGGCTCTGCGGCATGACCTTGATCTCGGCTGCGACTTTTCCCATCGTAGTCACCTCAGGGGCCAGTGAACTCGCAGTCGGGGCACTTGTAGAGGTTGCTCTGCTTGCGACATTTCGCACAGCGGTAGATCTGGTGGCCACAGTCAGGGCACTTGAACGCCGCGGCGTTCGTGCCTGAGATGTTGATGCCACACGAGATGCACTTTTGCTTCCGTTTCTGTTGGCTCTCGCTCATACCCCTGCTTTCCGCTCACGGGTTTTAACCGTTGTCAACTTCGGCGGCGGTCCATGGGGGCGGCCCGGGCGGGCAGTCCGTGCGAGCGGCCCGTGCGACTGCAACGCCCACCTCACCCGAAGTTCTCGACTTTGGCGGCGTCGGGTTCCCCGCCGGCGTCGGCGATGGCAGCGGTCGCGTCGTCGAGGAAATCGGCGAATCCGTAGACGAACACCTGCGTCCCGTCGGTGAGCGCGTCGGCGACCGCTGCCGACAGGTCCTCCTCGGGCGCGAGCACGGACACGACCGCCCCGCGCTCGCGGAGCGCGTTCAGACGTTCCTGGTGGATCGGCGACTCGTCCCGGTAGACGACGGCCGCCTCTCCCCCGTCGTCGAGCGCGCGTTCCGCGATGCCCACCGCCGGGCCGACGCCCGGCCCGCCGGCGATCACGAGCACGCGGGACTCGTCCTCGTAGTAGGAACTCCCGAACGGGCCGGAGACGGTCACGGTGTCGCCCGCTTCGAGAGCCGCCAACATCGGCCCCGCGTCGCCCTCGGGATCGATTTCGACGGTGATCTCGAAGGTGTCGACCACGTCCGGCGAGGAGATGGTGTAAAAACGCGATATTTCCCCGCCATCATCCTCGAACGTGAGTTTGACGAACTGTCCCGGTCGGGCGTCGAAGTCGGTTGGCGACTCCAGATCGATCGCAACGGCGTCGGGGCCGACCTCCGTGATATCGGCGACAGCGAGTTCGGCGTCGTCCATGGCGTGGTGTCACACTCCTCCGGGCAAGGACCTTGCGCTTTGCTCGCTTTCGTCGGACGGTCGGTTGTCACGATGTGGCGATATTTCGCCGGATCACCGTCGAAATCCGAAAATCGACTCAAACCCGGCCGTATCAAACTCCGTCCTCGGCGTCGGTCCGGGCCGAGATCGAAACTGGTCGAACGTTCAGCACGCCGGGAATCGGACTGTTCGATCCCGCCACGACGACTCTCAGGACCGAGAGCGCCGATACGCCCCAAACTACGGCTGAAACGGGTACTCGGACGCGAGATAATTTTTGTATTCCCGCGAATGTTGCCACGGCCCGGAACCGCGGAATTTCGAACGAACGTACACTTTCAGGAGGGTTGCGCAGCAGCGATCTGCAGGTCATTACAGAAGTCTTTTTGCCGGCGGGAAAGTATCCGTCGGCAGTATGCCCGAGGACCTCAACTGGGCCATCGGCGGTGAAGCCGGTGACGGTATCGACTCTACCGGGAAGATCTTCGCACAGGCACTTTCGCGTGCCGGCCGTCACGTCTTCACCTCGAAGGACTTTGCGTCACGGATCCGGGGCGGGTACACCGCCTACAAGGTCCGGACGTCGGTCGAGCGCGTCGAGAGCGTCGTCGACAGTCTCGACATTCTCATCGCGCTGACCGAACGAACGATCGACGAGAACATGGACGAACTCCACGAGGGGAGCGTCATCATCTACGACGGCGAGCGCTCGACGATGCAGGACGTCGAGGTGCCCGACGGGATGCACGGCCTCTCGGTCCCACTCAAGCGTCTCGCCGAAGACGCCGGCGGCGCCATCATGCGCAACGTCGTCGCGCTCGGCGCCGCCTGCGAAGTGGCGAATTTCCCCATCGAGAACTTAGACGAGTCCCTCGAGAAGCACTTCGGCGACAAGGGCGAGGCCATCGTCGAGAACAACAGGGAGGCCGCCCGCCTCGGCCAGGAGTACGTGACCGAGGAGTACGCCGATCTCGCGTTCGACTACGACATCGAGACGACCGACAACGATTACGTCCTGCTGAACGGCGACCAGGCCATCGGCATGGGCGCCATCGCCGCCGGATGTCGCTTCTACGCCGGCTATCCGATCACGCCCGCGACCGACGTGATGGAGTATCTCACCGGTCGGATCGAGCAGTTCGGCGGCAGCGTCGTCCAGGCGGAGGACGAACTGGCCGCGATCAACATGACGCTCGGAGCGGCCCGCGCCGGCGCCCGTGCGATGACGGCCACCTCCGGGCCCGGTATCGACCTGATGACCGAGACGTTCGGCCTCGTCGCCACCACCGAGACGCCGATGGTCATCTGCGACGTGATGCGCTCGGGTCCCTCGACCGGGATGCCCACCAAACAGGAACAGGGCGACCTCAACATGGTGCTGTACGGCGGTCACGGCGAAATCCCGCGGTTCGTCCTCGCCCCGACATCCATCTCGGAGTGTTTCTGGAAGACCGTCGAGGCGTTCAACTACGCCGAGAAGTACCAGACACCGGTCTATCTGGTCTCGGACCTCGCCCTCGCGGTCACCGAGCAGACGTTCTCCCCCGACACCTTCGACATGGACGAGGTCGAAATCGAGCGCGGGAACGTCGTCGACGAGGACGACATCGACGCCTGGCTCGACGAGCAGGGACGTTTCCAGCCGCACTTCTCGACCGCCGACGGCGTCAGCCCGCGGGCGTTCCCCGGCACGACCGACGGCGCGCACATGACGACCGGCCTCGAACACGACGCCCTCGGGCGCCGAACCGAGGACACCGACGTTCGCGAGGAACAGGTCGAGAAACGCCAGCGCAAGGTCGAGACCGCCCGCGAGCGCGAGGAGTGGGACTACCGCGAGTTCGGCGACGCCGACGCCGACACGCTCGTCCTCTCGTGGGGGTCGAACGAGGGTGCCATGCGCGAGGCGCTCGACATCCTCGAGGAGGACGGGATCGACATCCGGTTCATCTCCGTGCCGTACCTGTTCCCGCGACCCGACCTCACCGAAGCGGTCGAGGCCGCCGACGACGTCATCGTCGTCGAGTGTAACGCGACGGGGCAGTTCGCGGACGTCGTCGAACACGACGTCCTGGAGCGAGTCGAACGGGTCAACAAGTACGACGGCGTCCGCTACAAGGCGGACGAACTCGCCGCGGAGATCACCGCGACACTCTCCGGCGACGCTAGCGACACACAGGAGGTTCAGGTAGAATGAGCTCAGACGTCAGATTCACCGACTTCAAGTCCGACAAGCAACCGACGTGGTGTCCCGGCTGTGGCGACTTCGGCACCATGAACGGCATGATGAAAGCCCTCGCCGAGACCGGCAACGACCCCGACAACACGTTCATCGTCGCCGGGATCGGCTGTTCCGGCAAGATCGGGACCTACATGCACAGCTACGCGCTCCACGGCGTCCACGGCCGGGCGCTCCCGCTGGGCATCGGCGTCAAACTCGCCAACCCCGACCTCGAAGTGATGGTCGCCGGCGGTGACGGCGACGGCTTCTCCATCGGCGCCGGCCACTTCGTCCACGCCGTCCGCCGCAACGTCGACATGACCTACGTCGTCATGGACAACCGCATCTACGGCCTGACGAAGGGTCAGGCCTCCCCGACTTCGCGCGAGGACTTCGAAACCTCGACCACCCCCGAGGGGACGAACATGCCCCCGGTCAACCCCCAGGCGCTCGCGCTCGCCGCCGGCGCCACGTTTATCGCGCAGTCCTTTTCGTCGAACTCCCAGCAACACGCCCAGCTCGTCCAGGAAGCCATCGAGCACGACGGCTTCGGCTTCGTCAACGTCTACTCGCCCTGCGTGACGTTCAACGACGTCGACACCTACGATTACTTCCGGGACTCGCTGGTCAACCTCGAAGAGGCCGACCACGACCCCCACGACCGCGAGGCCGCCAAAGAGAAGATCCTCGAAGGCGACAAGGAGTACATGGGCGTCCTCTACCAGGACGAGAACTCGACGCCCTGGGAAGAGCAGGAGGGCATCGACGGGGATATGTCCGAAATCCCCGACGGCGCCCCCGAGGGTGCGATGGACCTCGTGCGGGAGTTTTACTAAACCACCTTTTTCTGCGTCGCCTTTCCTCGGTCGCTTCGCTCCCTGCGGAGAAGGCTCCTTGAAAAAGCTGGACCAAAAACCGGGACCTCACTCCGTTCGGTCCCGTGAACCGCGCTCCCTTCGGTCGCGCGGATGCTCGTGGTCAGCCTGCCTGTCCCCGGGTTTTCGCGGTTTCACCGTGAGGTCCGAGGGACCGGAGGTGCTTCGCTACGCGCGACCGGCGCTGTCGCGCCGGCCCGCGCTCCCGGCCACTGCCACCGCTCGGCCACTGCCACCGCTCCGCTCAGCCACCGCTCCCCTCGCTTACAGCGGCAACGCCAACACGCGACCCTCGCCGGTGTGGCTGACGTACGCCGAGTCATCATCTGCCACGACCCGCACGTGTGAGGTGTCGGGACTGTGACGCCACCGGCGGTCGCCGCTCTCGACGTCGAGTGCGTGGACTGTGTCGCCGTGGTTCACCAGGAGTGTCGATCCGCCAATGAGGAATTCCCGCGGGTTTCCCTGTGCGGTATCGGTCTCCCACTGCCGGTTCCCATCGCTATCGAGCGCGACGATCCGGATAATTGACCCGTCGTCCGTCTCCTTGTATCGGGCGACGAACACGTGCTGGTCAGTCGCAGTCAGTCCCTCGGCTTCCCACTTGATCCTCTCGCTCCACTGGCGCTGGCCGCTCTCCCGGTCGAGCGCGACGAGGCGCTCGTCCTCTCCGTCCTCGACACTCAGATAGACGTGCGCGCCGAACCGCGCGCCGAGGAAATACCCCAGATCTTCCTCCAGCGGGCGTCGCCACCGCTCGCCCCCGTCGCTCGTCCGGACGCCGTAGATCTCTTCAGCGCTCGCGAGGACCGTCAGGCCGTCGTCGGTCCCGGCTGCACCTGCCACCCTCTCCGGGTCGGTCTCCCACGCGACGCTCCCGTCGGTCGTGTCGAGCGCGACCAGGAAGTGCCGCTCGACGTTCGTCGGGTCGTGGACCTCGACGATGGCCCGTTCGCCGCCTCGATAGACGTGCTGTGCGCTCGCGCCGTGTCGCCAGAGTACCTCGCCGTCGGCCGCCCGATAGGCGACGGTGTCCGTGCTCGTCGCTGACTCCCCTCCGGGCGAGTGGACGACGATGTCACCGGCTCTGACGGTCAGCGCGTTCGGACGATTCCCCTCGACGTACCACTCGATCCCGTCGTCCAGGCCGACACCGTAGAGGTCGCCGTCGGAACTGTGGGCGTGGACCGTCGGGGCCGGCCCGGCGTTCTCCACCGGCACGGCAGGTCGCACATCGATCCAGCCGCTGGTTTCGGCCCGGAGTCGCCGGTCGCCGCTGCCCGCATCGACCACATGGAGCGCCTTGTCCTGTGCCCCGACAACCACGGTCCCGTCGACCAGTGCGGGCGGACTGACGGCCCACGCCGAATCGATGTCGTACTCCCAGCTTGGGTTGACGCCGCCGCCCGAGAGCACCGACTGACAGCCGGCGACGGCCGCCGTCCCGACGGCAGAAAGCGCACCGAGGAGGTCCCGTCGGCTAACACACCGGTTCCCTCTCCTCCCATCCCGATCCGCTGCGGACTCCTCGCTTCCGTCAGTCATCCAGGGCACCTCCCGAGAGTTTGACAAGGCCACGCTCGTGACCGATGTAGACCGCGCCGTCGATGTTCTGGACCCACTGCGGTGACCCTTCGTCGTAGACGAACTCCCCGCGAACGTCGCCGTTCGCGGCGTCGTGGACGTACACGGCCTCCGGTTCGTAGTGGTATCGCCGGTCGCGGAACGGCCCATTGTTTAGGCCACCGACCACGGAAACGAGCGCGTCGTCGACTTTGACCGGCCCGCTGGTCACGGCGTTCGCCGTCTCGCTGCGCCACAGTTCCTCGCCACTCGCGGCGTCGACCGCATAGAGGCGATAGTCCGCGCTCCCGACGTAGACGACCCCGTCGACGAGATGTGGTGGCGTCAGGACGGCGTTTTCGGTCTCGAACCCCCAGCGGTGCTCGCCGTTCGCGAGGTCGAACACATCAAAGCGCTCCCCCGCAGTGCCGACGAACGCGCGGCCGTCGGTCGCGCTCGCTGACTCGAACCGGTCGGACCGCTCGGTCCGCCACAGGCCCTCGCCGGTCGCGTCGACCGCTTCGATTACACCGTCTGTACGCGGGAGGACGACCGCCCCGTCGCTCGCTGCTGGTGTCCCTGAAAGCGGTGCGGACAGAGAGTAGCGCCACAGATTGTCGCCGCTCTCAGCATCGAAAGCGAGGAGTCGGTGGTCGTGATCAGCACCGTCGTAGCCAGGCCACGAGGCCGGAATCACTACCACGTCGTCGACGACTAACGGTGCGCTGAGGCGCACCTCGGGCCGCCTGAAGTCCCACCCTCCGGTGTCTACCTCCCATCCGACCGTCCCGTCGGCCGCGTCGACCGCACGGACCTTCCCGGTCGTCGTGTACGAGAAGGCCGTCGACCCGTCGTGTGCGACCGCTGACGACCCTTCGTCGCCCTCCGCCGGAACGGACCATTGTTTGTCGCCGCTCGACGGGTCGATGCCGAGCAGACACTCCTCGTCCGACCAGGGCGACGCCCTCCCGACGACCAGCGGTCTCCCGTCGATGCCGGCCCCGGGGCTCGGTCGCCGCACGTCGTTCGTCCACGCTGTCGGTACCGGCATCGAACTGGACTCGCCGGGGACCAGCGAGCAACCGGCCAGACCGGCCACGAGACCCGAGACTGTCTGGAGGACACGGCGCCGCGAAACGGGAGACATGTCATGGCGTTCGACTGTCTGACTGGTGTACTTTTCGAATGTCATTTCTGCACAATGTAACACCGACGCGGCTGTCGCAGCCCCAAACCTGTAGGGCTCGCCGCACTTATCGGGGCCGCTCCAACGGTCGCTGTGAACGTCTTCTGGCACCGCCGCGACCTGCGGATCCCCGACAATCGCGGACTGGCGCTCGCTGCGCGTGACGACAGCGTTCTCCCCGTGTTCGTCGTCGATACCGAGTTCCTCAAGCGCGTCGGCAAGCGCCAGCGCGCGTTCTTTCTGGCCGGCGTGCGGATCCTGAAAGCGGCCTACCGCGAACGCGGCGGCGACCTGCTCATAGTCGCCGGCGAGACCGTCGAAGTCCTCTCCCGCGTCGTCGATGCGTACGACGCCGACTGCGTGTACTACAACGACCACTACCGCCCCGCACGTCGCAACCGCCAGCGCCGCGTCGACGCGGCGCTTCCGACCGAATCCGCCACCGATCTCGTCCTCGTCGACCCTGCTCGCCTCGACGAGCGCTACGAGAACCACAGCCGGTTCCACGACGACTGGGAGCGCGAGCGCAAACACACCCCTTCCGACTCCCCACCGGGATCCGCCCTGGTCGATGTCGACGATGACCGCACTCCCCCGGAAATCGACGTCGACATCGACCTCCCCGATGCCGGCTACGCCGCAGCACGCGCCCGGTTCGACCGGTTTCTCGACGAGGGGATCGAGACCTACGGCGACAGGCGCGACGACCTTCCCGCGGCCGTCGAACGCCCGACGTCGACCGTCTCGCGCATGTCGCCGTACCTCGCCGCGGGGATGATCGGGATCCGCGAGGTGTGGGCAGCGGCGAGCGAGCGTCGCGGCGCCGTCACCGGTGATGCTCGCCGCAACGTCGACAAGTACCGGTACGAACTCTCCTGGCGCGAGCAGATGTACCACCTGCTGTACTACAACCCGCACCTGGCGACGGAGAACTACAGGCGGTTTCCGAACCGTATCGCCTGGGAGAACGACCCGGACCACCTAGCGGCCTGGAAGCGCGGCGAGACGGGCTATCCACTGGTCGATGCGGGGATGCGGCAACTCGACAGAGAGGGGTACATCCACAACCGCCCGCGCCAGAACGTCGCCTCGTTCCTGACGAAACACCTGCTCGTCGACTGGCGGGAGGGCGCGCGCTTCTTCCGGCAGCGACTCGTCGACCACGACCCGGCCTCGAACGCAGGGGGCTGGCAGTGGACTGCCTCGACGGGGACCGACTCGGTCGACGTGCGCATCTTCGACCCGGTCGCGCAGTTGCGGAAGTACGACGCCGGCGCGACGTACGTCACGGAGTACGTCCCTGAACTGCGCGACGTGCCCGCCGGGAAAGTCGTCGACTGGCCGGCTCTCTCCGACGAGGAACGGGCGTCGCTCGCACCCGAGTATCCAGACCCGATCGTCGACCGCACCGGCGCCTACGAGCGCGCTCAGCGGGTCTTCGAGCGCGCGCACGGCAACCGCTGACGCCACCGTGTCGGCGAGTCCCGTCGACGGTGTGGTCCCTCGATGGCCACGCAGATGACGGTCGGAAGACACTTGTCGGTGCCGCGCGCAACCCCCGTCGTGCAACGGTTCGCGCCCGCCCTCATCGCCCTCCTGGCGGCGGTCGCGCTCGTGACCGCGGCCGGATCGTTCGACGCCGTCGACGGCCCCTCCGTCTCGGTCGACTCGACGCCCGAGGAGAGCGTCGACCGCCAGCGCGGCGGCAACGCGCCACCGACCCCGAACGGTGATGAGTCCAGCGCCGTCGAAGGGGGCAAGGATCAGACGACCGCCGCACCTGCCGAGGGCGGTGGCGGCGTCTCCGCCCTCCTCGTCGCGGCGCTCCTGGGCACCCTCGCTATCGGCGGCGTCCTCGTAGTTCTGCTCACCGACGACGACGCGCGGGCCCCCGAGAGAGACGAGAAGTCCGGCGGCGAACGCGACCCACCGTCGCCAGCCGTCGACCCGGACTACGAGTCACCGCCCGACGGCACCGTGGTGCGCGCGTGGCAGGCTCTCGCCGACCGAACGGACGCGGACGACGCGGCTACCCCGGGTGAGACGGCCCGCGCTGCGCTCGACCGCGGACTCTCGCCGGGCCCGGTCGACCGGGTGACGCGTCGCTTCGAGGCGGTCCGGTACGGTCCCGTCGAGGACCAGGAGTGCGCGGACCGGGCGAACGAATCAGGACGCGGAGACGCCAACGGTGCGGGGGAGCGATCGTGAACGCCCACCGTACACTCCTGTCCGTCGGCGTCGTCGCCGTCGCGGCGGGTCTGGCGCTGACGCTGGCGCCCGGACTCGTGACTGTCGACATCGTGACGGCGCTGACGGTACTCGTCTGGGTGGGCGCGCTCGGCGGCGCGGCTCTCTCGGTCTACGGCCGCTTCGACGCCTCCGACGCGGTCGAGTCCGCGCTCCCCCGGGCCGCCGAGCGACCGGACTACGGCGTCCCCGGCGACGACCTGACCGTGACAGTCGCCTCGTTCGGGGCCGGCGAGCGCGACGCGGCCGCACGCGACCGGGTTCGCAAGCGCGTCCGGGAGACGGTCGTCGCGACGCTGGAGCGCTTCGAGGGACTTGCCCCCGCCGAGGCCGAAAGACGGGTCGAGTGCGGTGACTGGACCGACGACGAGCGCGCGGCCAGCCTGTTCTCCGACGACGGGGGACCGCCGGACCGCGACGGCGTCGAGACGGGCTTTGCCGACCGGTTCGAGCGCGCGGTCGACGCTCTCGCTTCTCTCGCCCCCCTCGCAGGAGTCGGAAGCGAAAGGAACGACCCGGCGCCGAAAACTGGAACGAACCCGCCGGCGACCCCGCGACTGGCACGCGGCGAGTCCCGTCTGGAGCGCACCGGTCGGTGGCGGGGCGTCGCGGGGCTGGCGCTGGCCGCCACCGCCGCGGGCGTTCTCCTCGGCCGTCCGGTCGCCGTCCTCGCGGGCCTGGCGGGCGTCGGTTTCGCGGCCCACGGTCGGGCGTGGACCGCGCCGGACCCCGCGCTCGCGGTCGAGCGAACGGTCAGCGAGACCGACCCCGCGCCCGGCGAGCGCGTCCGCGTGACGCTCACCGTCACTAATGAGAGCGGTCGCCTCCTGCCGGACCTGCGCCTCTGTGACGACGTGCCCGCGGGGCTCGAAGTCGTCAGGGGGACGCCGCGGCACACCACAGCACTCAGGCCGGGCAAGCGGGCGCGGATCGCCTACGAGTGCGAGGCGGTTCGCGGCCGCCACGCCTTCGACAGCCTCACCGTCGCGGTCCGGGACCTCAGCGCGGCGTCGGTGCGCTGGCGACGGCTCCCGACGGACGAGGCGGTCGTCACCTGCCGCCCGCGATACGACGACCTGGCTCCGGAACTGGGTGATCTCGCGACGCGGCTCGCCGGCCGGCAGGACGTGGCCGCGACCGGCGACGGGGTCGCATTCCACTCGGTGCGCGAGTACCGCCGGGGCGACCCCGTCGCGAGCGTCGACTGGAACCGACTGGCGAAAGGTGGCGGCCTGGCGACGCGGCGGTTCGACCAGCCCCGGACCGTCCGGGTCGTCCTCGTGGTCGACGCGCGCCGGGCCGCCTACGCCACCGCCGACGCGGGCGGGCACAACTCGACCGCCACTGCGTCTACCGGCACTGCGGACCACCGCCGGCCGGCCGTCGACGCGAGCGTTTACGCGGCCGGCGCGCTCGCGGGCGGCCTCCTCGACGCCGGCAGTCACGTCGGGCTGGCGGCCCTCTCGTCCCGCGAGTGCTGGCTCCCCCCGGCCGCCGCCGTGACCCACCGCCGGCGGATCCGCGACCGCCTGACGACCGACCCCGCGTTCGGCTGGCTGCCGCCCGCGGACGACGGGGCCGACAGCGACCCGTTTCCGGCCCTGTTCGCGCGACTCCCCAGCGACGCGCAGGTCGTGTTCTGCTCGCCGTTCGTCGACGACGCGCCGGTCGACCTCGCGCGGCAGTTGCTCGCCCGTGGGCACGACGTCCACGTCGCCAGCCCGGACGTAACAGCGACCGGCGCGCCCGCGAGACGGCTGGCGGCGCTCGAACGGCGACTCCGTCTCGACGCCGTCCGGCGGGCCGGCGCGACGGTCGACGAATGGCGGCCGGCCGCCGACCCGTCGGTGGGGGCCGCGTCAGCGGATGCACGCGTCCCGGAGAGGGGCTCTCGGATCATGGCAGCCGACGGCGGTGACGACGCGTGACCCGCGTTCGCTCCGTGGTCGCGAACTCCGCGTTCAGGGTCAGCGACGCCCTCGCGGTCCTCGTGGGTCTCGCGGCGGTCGCGGTACTCGGGTGGTCGCCGCTGGCGCTCGCGGCCGGCGGCGTCGGCTGGGTCGCGCTCCTCGCGGGGGTCGCCCGACGCTCCCGCGGCACCGTCGTCTTCGCCGGGGGGACGGTCTTCGCGGCATCGCTGGTCGCCGCGGCCGTGGGCGCCGGCGCTCCGGCCGTCCTCGTCGGCGCGTTCGGCGCGGTGCTCGCGGCGGATCTGGGACTTTTCGCTCTGGGACTGGATCGCGACGTGGATAGCTCGGTAGCGACGATGCGGGTGGAACTGCTCCACGCGGTCGCGAGCGGGTCGGTCGCCGTCGCGACCGCGGGGGGCGGATACATCCTCTACCGGAGCGTCCCCGCTGGCGGGTCGACGGGCGTCGTCGCGCTCCTGTTCGGCGGCGTGGTTCTCGTGGCGCTGCTGCGGTGACGGTCCGCTCGTCGGTCCCGTCGTCGGTCCACAACGCGGAACACGTCGTCGGTCCACAACGCGGAACACGTCGTCGGTCCGTTCAGCAACACTGATTACGCTCACGGGAAACACGATGTGTATGGCCGATCGCTTTGACGTGGTGATCGCGGGCGCTGGACCGGCGGGGGCCCAGTGTGCGCGCGACCTCGCCGCGAGGGACCACGACGTGCTCGTGCTCGAAACCGAGTCCGAAGACGAGTTCCCGCGTCAGAGCAACAAGTCGACCGCCGGCACGTTCCCGTCCATGATGGCCTCGTTCAACGTCCCCGACGAGGTCGTGATGAACTTCACCGATAACGTCGTACTCGAGTCCCCGAACGACCACTTCGTCCGCGACCAGCCCGGCGCAGTACTGGAGTTCGCTGACTTCAAGCGCTGGCTCGTCAGCGAGGGCCGCGAGCGCGGTGCCGAGTACCGCTTCGACTCACGAGTCTCGAAGCCGGTCATGGAAGACGGTGAGATAGCGGGCGTTCGCTACGACGGCGACGAGGAGGTCTTCGCCGACATCGTCGTCGACGCGACCGGCCCTGCGGCCCCGCTCGCAAAGGCCCTCGACGTCAGCGACCTGGAGCGCAAACGCCAGGCCATCGGCGTCGAGTACGAGTTCGAGGGGGTCGAGGTCGACCATCCCGACTACGCCGACCTGCGCGACGCGATGATGCTCCGTCTGGACCACGACCTGGCGCCGGGCGGCTACTCGTGGATCTTCCACACCGGCGGGGACACCGCGAAGGTCGGACTCTGTTACATCCAGAACGACAGCCACGACTCCTACGCGCGCGAGGGGATGGGGATCGACGACTACCTCGAGTACTGGCTCGACCGCGACCCGCGCTTCGACGACGCCGAGCGTCTCGAAGGGAAAATGCACCGCGGGTCGGCCCACATCCAGCCCCCGAGCGAGTTGAGCACGGACGGGTTCATGGCCATCGGCGACACGGTGCCGACCATCGACCCGCTGTGGGGCGAGGGGATCCACAAGGGGATGAAGTCGGCTCGCGCTGCGGCGGTGACGGCCGATGCCGTGCTCACCTCCTCGAATCGAGACAGTTCGGCCGAACACATGGACGTGTACGACCAGTTGTGGCACTCCGAGGTCGCGCCCAAAGCGAGCACACGCCTCATGATGACCGAACTGCTCTATCTCGCGCCGAACGACCGCTACGACCAGTTGATGGCGGATCTCAGGCACGCGGACGGCGACACGCTCAGCCGGATCAATCAGGGCGACAGGCTTGCCGCCCGGAAGCTCATGCACGTGGGCGACCTGCCGATACTCGCGAAATTCGCCCGGAAACGCCTCAGCAACTGACCGGACACTCGCCCGGAGTCGAGGTCAGTCGGCCGACAGGATTTTATCGTTCCCCCTCGCGTCAGCGACTATGGTGCCGGAACTCAGCAGACGACGGTTTCTCGCCGGCTGTGGGATAGCTGGCTCGACCGCGTTGGCCGCGGGCGCAACCGCAGTCAGCGGGTCGACCGACGCGAACGACGACGGGAACGCCGCGCCGCCGCCGGCGACGCGCTGGAACACGAGCTATCAGGTCGGGGCGAACGACGAGATCAACGCGGTCGTCGCAGCACACGACGACGGGTTCGTCCTCGCCGGGACGTCGGTGCCGTCGGACGACGACGACGCGCGCAACGCCTGGTTACTCAAGGTCGGACCCGCAGGGAATCGTCTGTGGGAACGGACCTTCAGCGAGCGTCTCGTGACAGTCGGCAACGGCGTCGCGACGGCCGGCAACGGCTACGTGTTCGTCGGATTCACTAACGACGGCTCCTCGAGCGGCCAGTCGGGGCTCGTGATCCGCGTCGACGGTAACGGCGTCGAGCAGTGGCGCGAGACGGTCGATCGGGATACGGACGCCGGAACCACCGACCGGTTCGACGCGGTCGTCGAGGACGGGAACGGCGAGTTCGCCATCGTCGGGAAGTCGAGTCGCCAGGATAGCGGCTGGTTCCTCCGGATGGACGACAGCGGGAGCGTACTCGTCAGCGACCTCGAACAGGTCGGCCGGGAGAGTCACTTCTACAGCATCATCGCGGACTCGGACGGCGACTACGTCGTCGCCGGACAGACGGAGACGAGCGCCGGCCCGCTCGGCGGCTGGGTAGTGAAATACGACGCCGAGGCGACCATCCAGTGGTCAAAGACCTTCTATCGCGGGTCAGGATCGCAAGCTGACGACTACAACCTCTTTTACGATATCGCCGAGATCTCCAACGGGTACATCGCCGTCGGCGCCAGCGCCGACGGTCGAAACGCCGCGGAACGACGCGGGTGGATACTGGAGGTGAGCGACCTCGGCAGCAGACAGTGGGCGAGCCACGTCACGTCCGACGAGACGCCGTTTACCGAGTTTCGAAGCGTCGCCACCGAGGGACTGGATTATTTCGCGGCGGGCTTTACCGCCGAGGACTCGGGAACGACGAACCGGAGCGGCTTCATGAGCCGGTTCGTCATCTCCGGGGACCCAAATTGGACTGCGAAATATCAGGGTGCCGCCGCGAGCACGTTCTCTGCGCTGACGCTGTCCGACGACGACGGATTGCACGGCTTCGGTCGCACGGCGTCGGTCGCGGGCGGCCCGTTCAGCGGCTGGGGGGTCAAGGCCGGCGGGTCGGAAGTCGCAACGCCGACCCCCACGCCGAGTCCGACGCCGAGCCCCACGGCTTCACCGACTCCCTCGCCGACGCCCTCACCGACCCCTTCGCCGACGCCGAGCCCAACGCCCTCGCCGACCCCGACGGCGACCCCCTCGCCGAGCGCGACGCCGACAGCCACGCCCACCGCGACGCCGACAGCCACGCCGACCGGTGCGGTTGATCCGACGCCGACGGCGACCGCTCGCCCGACCGGCCCGACGCAGACGGTTGCCGAGCCGTCCGACACGCCCACGCCGACTCCGGACGGGACGGACACGTCCGACTCCGGCGGCGGCGGTGGCGGCATTTCCCCGACGGTTCTCGGCGTCGGCGCGGCTATCGCCGCGCTCGGTGCTGGCGGTCTGATTTACAACCGGTTCATGGGCGGCGACGGTGGCCAGGGGGGCCAACCGCCACAGGGCGGTGCCGGCGGTCAGGGTGGCCAGCCGCCACAGGGCGGTCAAGGAGGACAGCCGCCGCAAGGCGGCCAGGGTGGCCAGCCGCCACAGGGCGGTCAAGGAGGACAGCCGCCGCAAGGCGGCCAGGGCGGCCAACCGCCACAGGGCGGCCAGGGCGGCCAACCGCCACAGGGCGGTCAGGGCGGCCAACCGCCACAGGGCGGTCAGGGCGGCCAACCGCCACAGGGCGGTCAAGGCGGCCAACCACCGCAGGGTGGTCAAGGAGGGCAGCCGCCGCAGGGTGGTCAGCAAGGGGGCGCCCCAGCCGAAGGAGGGCAACAGGGCGGCGCTCCGGCCGAGAGTGGCCAGCCCGACGCCGGCGACGCCGGCGACGCCGACGCAGCCGAGAACGGGTCGGCTAGCGACGGGGAGTCACGGGAGTAGCGTCGGCCGACAGCGTAACCCCTAACCCGTTCTCGCCCAACGATCGGACGTGACTCGGACACTACACGACCCGGAGAGCGTCCCGCGTGTCGACGGCATGCCCGTGCTCGGGTTCGGAACCTGGCAGAACGACGACCCCGAGCAGTGCGCCGAGAGCGTTCGGACGGCGCTGGAGACGGGCTATCGCCACATCGATACCGCACAGATCTACCACAACGAGGCGGCCGTCGGCGACGGCATCGCCGCGGCCGACGTGCCCCGCGAGGACGTCTTCCTCGCGACGAAGGTGTGGATCGACAACCTCGCGCCGGAAGACGTCGTCGCCACGACGGAGGCGAGTCTCGACCGCCTCGGCGTCGACTCGGTGGACCTGCTGTACGTCCACTGGCCCTCGCGAACCTACGACCCCGAGGCGACGCTGGGCGCGTTCGCGGACCTGCGCGACCGCGGACTGGTCGACCGGATCGGCGTCTCGAACTTCGAACCGCACCACCTCGACCGGGCGCTCGACGCCCTCGACGGCGACGTGTTCGCCAACCAGATCGAGGTCCACCCCCTGCTCCAGCAGCGGGAGCTACGCGAGTACGCGGCCGACCACGACACCGAACTGGTGGCCTACTCGCCGCTGGCCCGCGGGCAAGTTTTCGACGTGCCCGAACTCACCGCGATCGCGGAGAAACACGGCGTCAGCGAGGCGCAGGTGTCGCTGGCCTGGCTCCGCGAGAAGGGGCTCACGGCGATCCCGAAAGCGACGAGCGAGGCGCACGTCGCGGACAACTGGCGGAGTCTCGCCCTCGACCTGGACGACGAGGACGTGGCGCGGATCGACGGGATCGAGGCGGACGAGCGGCAAGTCCATCCCGGGTTCGCGCCGGACGCCTGGGACTGACGGCCGCCGCAGTAGCGGGCAAAAACGGCGCTCCTCGCGGACCGGTCGCTGGAGTGCAAAAGAAAAGTTTTACCGAGGGCTGCCGAACCCGGAGACATGTCCGCCGGGAGCCAGCAGGGAGTGGTCGACGCGATACGCGTCGACCTGACGAAGTTTCACGAGACCTGGATGGGGCTGCTCTATCCGCGACAGCGGGGGACCAACAACACGGTTCTGGGGAAGTGGCGTCCACAGACCACGCGAGAGCAGGTCACCTACAGGAGCTGGTCGGCACTGGGGGCGCTGGCCATCGCCGTCCTCTATCCGCTCGCGCTCTTCGGCGTCATCGTCCGGTTCAACGCCCGGAAGATAGACGTTTCGGTCGACAAACTCGGCGCCATCGGCGTCGTGCTCCTCGCGATACTCGTCTGGGGTGGCCTGGCCGCCCTCGTCGAGTTCAGGCTCGATTTCGCCGCACAAGAGGCCAACGCGATCATCGCAGCGAGTGTCGTCGCCATCCTCGCCAGCGCGCTCGCCGTCTTCTTCCGGTACGTCGGTGGCCGCGCGGTCACCATCTTCCTCGCCTACCCGCTGGGAATGACCGCTATCTTCCTGCCGCCGGTCGTCGCGGCGCTCGTCTCGGACTCGGTCGCACAGTTCAGCATCGCCTTCGCCGAGGACATCGCCGTCTTCGTCCAGGACGACGTCCTCGCGGAGGTCGGCCTCAAAGAGTACGTCGTCGATAACTTCGAGCGCGAGGGGTTTGCCTACGTCCTCATCTGGCTCGGTATCTCGGTCCCGCTGGGCTGGCTGCTGGGCATCATGGTCGCACTCGCCGATTTCATCCGCCCGAAGGGCACCGGCGGCGAAGAGTAAGCGCAACTGCGGTACCGCGTTCGGGCTCTGTTTTCGACGTCGCGCGTTCGGGGTCGTGTTTTCGACATCGCGCGTTCGGATCAGAGCAGTTACGCGTTCGGATCAGAGCACGTTACGCGTTCGAATCAGAGCACGTTACGCGTTCGGATCAGAGCACGTCGCGGGGGTCGACGACCCGTTTTTCGCTCGCCGTATCGGGATCGGTCGCGACCCCGACCGTTCCCGTTTTCGACCGGTCGAGCACGACCGTTCCACCGGCGCGTATCGGCGCCAGCACGCCCGCGACGACCGTTCCGGGATCGGAAAGGGGCGCCCGGATCACCACCTCGGACTCGGGGTCGATGTCGTACTCCGAGACGACAGTTTCGGCACTGTCGAGCAGGCGCTCGTGGGTGAACCCACGCTCGGAACCCGCGACTGCCAGTGCAACCGCGTCGGACGCGACCACGTCGGGCGGTTCGGTGGGGTTCTCGCTCCAGAGTTGCTCCTCGAAGTGGACCACCTCTGGGTCGTCGGGGACGGCGCCGTAGCCGAGCACCTGCGTCCCGGGCGCGGCGCCGTAGCGGTCGAGTCGCTCCGTCGGCGCTACGAGTACCCGCGCCTCGGGCGTCTCGGGTGGGTCGAAACGGACCGTCGCGCCGAGGAGTGCGGCGCCGAATAGCGCGAGGATCGGCGGTGGAGTCAGGTCGCTGTCGGCATCGCCCGAGTCGACGGCGACGGTGGCGTCACCGCGGACGCCGTAGTGACGGAGCAGGTTTCCGGCCTTCCAGGCGTTGGTACAGCACTTCGCGTAACTGTACGAGCCGGCACGACTGTCGGTCCGGAGTGCCAGGTCCTCGCGTCGGCGCTCGCGGGCGACGAGGTCCCCGATGACGTTCATGCCTGCGCTTCGGCCGTCGCGGGCAAAAGGGACCCGACCCGATATCGGGGGTCATCAAGCCGGTCGCGGACCAGGTCGCGTTTCTCAGCTGCGTCCCCGCTCAGACGCCAGCGATGGGGAGAAATCGGAAGGTGAGATACGCGCCGGCCGTCGCGATGGCCGGCACGAGGTTCTGCATCAGGACGACCCGAGCGGTCGTCGCGGGATTGAACAGATCCGCCGCCGCTGGGATATCCTCGGGGTCTTCCTCGCCGATGGGCGGTAACTCCTCGCCGGCCTCGTCGGCTGCGAGCGCGTCGACGCCGACCGGTGGCGCCTCCCCGGAGGTGACGGCGTCGGGGACGGTCATCGGCCGCGTCGCACGCCCCCACCCGAGTCCGACGATGGACATCGTCGCGATGATGACGAAACTCGCGGGAATGCCGAGCACGGAGAGGAAGACGACGAGCGTGGAACTGACCGAGGCGACGACGATAGCGGCCGTCAGCGGCAGTTCCGTGATGTCGCTCCCCATCGTCTCTAAGGTCCGGCGCGCGATGGTGAACGCGCCGATAGTGACGGCGATACCGCCGAGGATGATCGCCGGATCCATCCCGAGTTCGCCGCTGCCGACCAGCGGTGCGACGGCGTTGGCGATGTTCGAGGTCCCGGAGCTAAACGCCATCAGACACCCGATCGCGACGACGGTGACGGTCCCGATAAGTTCCCGCCGGTTGGTCGTTCGGTGGACACGCGGGATCGGCACCGGACCCGATCGGTCGATGTCGAGTAGCGGCCCGTCGCTGCGTTCCATCGCGACCATGCGGTTGAGTCGCGCGTAGAAGTACCGTCCGATGATGAGCGACACCCAGAAACCGATGATCGGCGAGACGACCCACCACGTGATAATCTCGCCCATCACGCCCAGGTCCAACACGTCGCCGGCGAGGGCGAGTCCCGCGATAGCCCCGACGGCAGTCATCGAGGTGGAGGCCGGGACGCCGAAGAGGTTCCCGAGCAGGAGCGCGATGCCGATGAAAAACAGGACGACGATGGAGGATTCGAGCGTGAACACGCCGGGATCGACGACCAGTTCCGTGCCGAGTTTCGTTACGACGTTCCGGCCGATAGTCCAGGCGCCAATAAAAAAGAAGATACCCATCAATCCAGCGGCGGCTGTCTTCGAGATGGCGTCAGCGCCCACTGCCGGTCCGAACGCCGGCCCGGTCGTCGCGCCGCCGATGTTGTAGGCGACGAACATCGCGACGACCACGCCCACGACGAGGAGGATTTCGACCATCAGTTCCCTCCGGCCGCGCCCTCTGATTCGTCGTCGGCGTCTTCGTCCTCGGATTCATCGGCGTCGTCATCGCCGTCGCCCTCGGCCGCCTCCTCCAGTTGTTCTTCCAGCGTCTCCTCGACAGTCTCCTCGACCGTCTCTTCCACGGTTTCGTCGACTTTCTCCTCGACCGATTCCTCTACGGTTTCTTCGACCGTTTCTTCGACCGATTCCTCTACGGTTTCGTCGACTTTCTCTTCGACCGTTTCTTCGACCGATTCCTCTACGGTTTCGTCGACTTTCTCTTCGACCGTTTCTTCAACCGATTCCTCTACGGTTTCGTCGACTTTCTCCTCGACCGTTTCTTCGACCGATTCCTCTACGGTTTCGCCGACTTTCTCCTCGACCGTTTCTTCGACCGATTCCTCTACGGTTTCGCCGACTTTCTCCTCGACCGTTTCCTCGACGGTTTCTTCGACCGACTCTTCGACGGTTTCGTCGACTTTCTCCTCGACCGATTCCTCTACGGTTTCGCCGACTTTCTCTTCGACCGTCTCTTCGACCGATTCCTCTACGGTTTCTTCGACCGACTCTTCGACGGTTTCGCCGACTTTCTCTTCGACGGTCTTTTCCACGGAATCCCCGACTTTCTCTTCGACGGTCTTTTCGACGGAATCCCCGACTTTCTCCTCGATGGTCTTTTCGACCGAGTCCCCGACCTGCGCCTCGACGGTTTCGCCCATTTTCTCCTCGACGGTCGCTTCGACCGTCTCGTCGACGGTATCGCTGACCGTCTCGCCGACCTTCTCCTCGACCGTCTCGTCGACGGTTTCCTCGACAGTCTCCTTGACTGCGGTAGTCATCCAGTCGGGGTCGAACCGAGCCATCTTCCAGGCAACGTGGATGATATAGGAGATGAGGACACCGAACCCGAATGCGAGTCCGATGGCGTTGTCGGCGACCATGATGAGGCCCACGGAGACCGCGATCAACAGCCCGTAGGTCAAATCGACGATGGAGTCGACGCGGCTCGGATTCATCGTTCACCCCCGTCGATTCGAGGGCAGTCGGCCGTGAGAGCGATGTGCTGCCTGCCGAATGCGAGAGAAGACACGTGTAGTTCTACAGAAACGCGCTCCGCTGAAGTAAGTTGGCAAAACCCGTTCGGGGTTCCGGGAGTGTTGTACACTCCTGCGGTCGGACCGGGCCAGTCGGACGGTCGAACACTCGGCCGGACGGCGGTCAGAACGAGCTTTTGATCTTCTCGAAAAAGCCCTGTCCGACCTCGACTTCCTCGCCGCCGGCCTCGGCGAACGTCTCGAGGGCGTCACGCTGGTCCTCGTTGAGGGTCTCGGGCGTGACCACCTGGACCTGAACGTAGAGGTCGCCGTTGCCGCGGCGGCGCAGGCGAGGCATCCCCTTACCCGAGAGGCGGAACGTCTCGCCGCTCTGGGTCCCCGCGGGAACGTCGAGTTCGACCGTGCCGTCGACCGTCGACACCGCCACGGTGTCGCCGAAGACGGCCTGCGGGAAAGAGATCGGTTCCTGGTGGTGCAGGTCCGCGCCCTCGCGCTCGAAGTCGGGGTGGTCCTCGACCGAGACTTCGATGAGCAGGTCGCCGTTCGGCCCGCCGCGCTCGCCGGGCGCGCCCTCGCGGTCCATCCGGAGGGTCTGCCCGTCCTCGATCCCGGCCGGGATCTCGACCGAGAGGGTCGCGTCCTCGTTGACGACGCCGTTGCCGCGACAGGTCGAGCAGGTCTCCTCGTAGACGGTTCCCTCACCCTCGCAGCGCCGGCAGGTCTGGCGCTGCTGGACGCGCCCCATCGGCGTCTGCTGGACGGTCGTGGTCTGTCCCTGGCCGTTGCACTCGGGGCAGGTCCGGGAGTCGCTGTCGGGCGGGTGGCCCCGACCGTCGCAGTCGCCACACGCTTCGGGGCGAGTGACGTTCAGCTGCTTCTCGACGCCGTGATAGGCGTCTTCGAGCGTGATGTCGATGCCGGTACGCAGGTCCTGACCCTGGCGCGGGCGGTTCGAGCGGCCGCCGCCAGCGCCGCCGCCGAAGAAGCTCTCGAAGATGTCGCCCATGTCGCCGAAGGGGCCCTGACCGCCACCCATCCCGCCCATGCCACCCATGCCGCCGGCGCCCCCCGCGCCGGCGCCGCCGTTCTCGGTGGCGCCGTGTTTCTCGGCCTCGACGTAGCGGTCGTGGCCGAGCTGGTCGTACATCTGCCGTTGCTCCTCGTCGGTGAGGACCTCTTTGGCCTTCTTGACCTGTTTGAACTTCTCCTCGGCGTCGGGTTCGTCGCTGACGTCGGGGTGATACTCCTGGGCTTTCTTCCGGTAGGCCGCCTTGATCTCGTCCTCGTCGGCGTCTCGTGAGACCCCGAGTACCGAATAGAAGTCCTCGCTCATCAGTTACTCCGGTGTAAACGATTGAGCTACTTCAATAGAACGGGTCGACGACGAGCTCACCTGGACAGTTCCGGACAGCGGACCCGCCGGAGGTCGCTCAGGCGCCCAGCCACTGGTCGTCGCGGACTTCAAACCCCTGCTCGCGACAGAACGCCGCTGCTCGCTTGCGTACGCGTCGCGACCCCGGGCGCGTTCCCTTCTCGGCGATCTGCTCGACGATCCAGTCGGTGACGACGGCGACGCCTTCGTCCTCGTCGTCCGCGTCGATGTCCGCAAGCGCGACGAGCGTCTTCTCGTAGGCGTCGTACTGCGAGTGCAGGCGGTCCCGGTCTTTCAGGCCGTCGCTGGCCTCGACGACGCGCTTCATCGAGGCGGCGACAGTCGGGCGCATGACGCGGGTCCGGACGGCCTCGGGCGCCTCGAACGCGACCGTCTCCGATTCCGGGATCAGGTCCGCGACAGCGTAGGTCTCGTCGGGCGAACCGACGACCCGGTCCCCGACGGTCTCGACGATATCTTTCGCCGTCGCCGGGAACTCGACCGCATCGAGGGCCTCGTCTACGTCGCCCAGGTCCGCCTCGGCGACCGGCGGCTCCGACTCGTCCCCGCGTTCGAGCGCTTCGAGGACGGCCCGCTGGCGCTGGCGGTCGTCGGCGTCCCGGGCCTGGTTCTCACGACTGTTTTTGTTGTCTGCCATCCCCCTCCCTACGCTCCCCATCCGGATAATCCCGTGGTCGGCCGGGACGCTCGCCGACACCGACCAGCATCTATCCCGCGAGTACCCGGACACAGTCCCGGTACTGCCCTCGCCCGACCGGCACGGCACCGTCGTATCGGTATCCGGGCAAAAACGGATTTCAGAGAACATCTTAGTGGGGCCCGGACCAATTCAGTGACATGGCAACTGACGCCACCGACGACCTGGAGCGAGTTGCGGACCTGGATTCGCTGCGCGAGGAGGGGCGCGCGGTCACGATGGCCGGCGGACGGCCGGTCGCACTCTTCCACCACGAGGGCGAGGTGTACGCCGTCGACAACCGCTGTCCGCACATGGGCTTTCCCCTCTCGAAAGGCAGTGTCGAAGACGGCCTGTTGACCTGCGACTGGCATCACGCGCGCTTCGAACTCGCGGAGGGCGACACGCTCGACATCTGGGCCGACGACGTGCAGACGTTCCCGACGGCCGTCCGCGAGGGCGACGTGTACGTCGATCCCGACCCTGAACCGGAGGTTCCGCCGGGGACCCACTGGCGCAACCGCCTCGCCGACGGTCTCGCGGAGAACCTCTCGCTGGTCACGGCGAAGGCGGTGATCAACCTCGACCACCTCGGGGAGGGCTTCGCGACGCCGCTGGAGACGGCCGTCGACTTCGGGACGCAGTACCGCGCCGACGGCTGGGGACGCGGCATGACGACGCTGGGCGCGATGGCGAACCTCTACGACGAGGTGGGCCACGACGAGAAACTGCGAGCGATGTTCGTGGGCGTCACCGACGTGGCGGACAACTGCAGCGGCGAACCGCCCCGTTTCGAGCAGTACGCGCTCGACAACGACGACCTCTCGAAGACGCGCCTGAAATCGTGGTTCCGGGACACCTGCGACGTGCGCGACAGCACTGGGGCCGAACGCTGTCTGCGGACCGCGGCGAACGTCCTCCCGCGCGAGGACCTGGTCGAGATCATGGTCGCCGCCGCGACGGATCACGTCTACATGAACAACAGCCACACGGTCGATTTCCTCAACAAGGCCGTCGAGACGCTGGACAACGTCGGCTGGGACCGCCGCGAGGCCGTCCTCGCGACTGTCGTCGACGCTATCGCGGAGGCCTCCCGCGGCGAGGAGACCAGCACGTGGACCAGGCCAGTCGACGTGGCAGGCCTGTGTTTCGACGCCGCCGAGGACCTGCCCGATATGGTCGCCGCCGGCGCCGGGGAGGAATGGGAGCGTCCCGACGACTTCGTCGAGACGCTGCTCGCCGACGACCCTCACGAGATAGACGCGGCGCTGCGCGACGCGGTGGCCGCTGGCGCGACGACGGAACAACTCGCCCACGCCGTCGCCATCGCCGCCTGCCGCCGGGTCGCCCACTTCGGCACCGGCAACGAGTTCGGCGACTGGAACACCGTTCACCACACCGTCTCCTTCGCCAACGCGGTGGACAACCTCGCGCGCCGGACCGGCGCCGACGACGTGTACGAGGCCTGCTGGCAGGGCGCGATGTCGGTGTATCTCGACCGCTTCCTGAATCAGCCGCGCGCGGCCATCCCCGAACCGGGCGAGGGGGCCGGCGAGGACCCCGAACAGTTGCGCGAGCGCCTGCTGGAGACCTTCGACGAGCAGGGGCGTGTCGATGAGGCCGCCCGGATCGTCGGCGCGCACTTCGCTGCTGGCGGCGACCCCGCGGCGCTCAAGCGGACGATGGGCGAGGGCCTGCTCCGCGAGGACGCTGGCTTTCACACGCTCCAGAACGTCGAGGCCGGCTTCCGACAGTTCGAACTCGCGCGCGACGACCACGAGCGCCGCCTCGCGCTCATCGCGCCGGCGCGGTACATGGCCGCGCACTTCCCGACCCGCCGCGAGGACGAGCAGACCTTCGAGATAGCCGACCGGCTCTCCCGTGGTGAGACGATCCACGAGGGCACGTCGGACTGACCGTCGCCCGGTCGCCCCCTGCCTTTTGTCGTTGCCGTCCGTGGTAGCGCGTATGCGCGCAGCAGTCTACCACGGTCCCGAGGACATCCGTGTCGAGGACGTCGAGAAGCCCGAACTCGAGAACCCCGGCGACGCGCTCGTCCGCGTCACGCACACGGCCATCTGTGGCTCGGATCTCTGGCCGTATCGCGGCGTCAGCGACCGCGACACTCCCTCACGTATTGGCCACGAACCGATGGGTATCGTCGAGGAGGTGGGCGACGACGTGACCAGCGTCGCGCCCGGCGACCGCGTGTTCGCGCCCTTCGTCATCAGTTGCGGCGAGTGCGAGTTCTGCCGGCGCGGCCTGCACACCTCCTGCGTGAACGGCGACGGGTGGGGCGACGACAACGGCGGCGCGCAGGGCGAGTACGTGCGCTGCCCTCACGCCGACGGGACGCTCGTGCGCGTCCCCGACCGCCACGCCGACGACGAGGACACGCTCCAGTCTGTGCTCCCGCTGACGGACGTGCTGGGGACCGGCCACCACGCCGCGGTCAACGCCGGCGTCGGCGCCGGCGACACCTGCGTCGTCGTCGGCGACGGCGCGGTCGGACTCTGTGCCGTGCTCGCCGCCCGACGGCTGGGCGCCTCGCGCATCCTCGCCGTCGGCCACCACGAACAGCGCCTGGAGATGGCCGAGGAGTTCGGCGCGACCGAGACGGTCCTCGGCGGGTCGGGCGGCGTCGACGACGTCGCGGCACACGTCACCGAGCGCACCCACGGCGGCGCCGAGCACGTCATGGAGTGTGTCGGAACCGTCGGCGCGATGGAGACGGCGGTCGGCGCCTGTCGCCCCGGCGGGACCGTCGGCTACGTCGGCGTCCCCCACGGCATCGAAGACGAGGGGTTCCCGATGTTCGACTTTTTCGGCGACAACGTCGCGCTCAGGGGCGGCGTCGCGCCCGTCCGAGCCTACGCCGACGAGTTGCTCGCGGACGTCCTCGGCGGGACGCTCGATCCCTCGCCGATCTTCACGAAGACCGTCGCGCTCGAAGACGTCGCTGATGGGTATCGCGCCATGGACGAGCGCGAGGCGCTGAAGGTGCTCGTGCGGCCGGAACTCTGACCCGGCGACCGTCGGTCGGAGTTCCCGCGAGGATGCAAACATCGGTCCGGATCCGCGAGAACTATGATGGCCGGGGCCGACGGTGCTGGCGATGAGAGCCGACCGGCGCTCAGATGCCGACGGACGGCCGAATTCGATCCGGCGCCGAGCCTCGGCCCGCGCCCTCCTCGACGCCGAGTACCTCGTAGTCTGGCTCGTCGCGCTGGTCGTCGTCGCCGGCGTCGCGGGCGCAGTCGTCGAGTACGGCGACGAGGTGCGCGACACGACGCCGGAGGCCGACTTCGCCGTCTCGTTCGACCAGGGGACGCGGACGCTGACGGTCACGCACGACGGCGGCGACGCGATCCGCGACCGGGTGACCCGCCGGCTCTCGGTCGTCGTTGTCGACGCGAGCAACGGCACGACCGAGCGCGTCGACTGGGCGCGCGACGGGACCTCTTTCTCCGACCGGGGGACTGGCTACCCCGTCACCGCGGGCGATTCGCTGTCCATCGACGACCCCGCGGTCGACGCCGACGGCGACAACGACTACCACGACGCCGCGGCGAGCGTGGGCTTTCACCTCTCGGTCGAGGACACCGTCCGCGTCGAGTGGCACGGGGTCCGCCGCAGTGGACAGACGACGACGCTGACGCTCCTGCACGCGGCGCTGGTTTCCGACGACGGAACGATCAGGTTCGAAACCGGGGAGTGAGTCAGCGCGTCGCGCCGAGTCTCTCGGCGACCCGTTCTGCGCTGTCCACGAGGTGGGCCTCGTCGTCGGTGAACACCTCGATAGCGACCGTCCCGTCGAACTCGTCGAGGTGCTCGCCCATCGCGTCGAAGTCCACCTCGCCGGCCCCGACCGGCATGTGGGTATCGCCGCGTCCCCGAACGTCGTGGACGTGGAGATGCGACACGCGGTCGCCACAGGCACCGAGGAACCGTTCGACGCCCTCCGTTCCGTCCTCCATGTAGGCGTGGCCCACGTCGAAACAGACCGGTGCGTCGACCTCGTTCGCGATGTCCGCGAGTACCGATAGCTGGAGTCCCTTGGCCTGGTGGCCGACGTTCTCGACGACGACTTCGACGCCGTGGCTCTCGCCGGCGGCGACGATCCGGGCCAGCTGGTCGGCAAAAGTCTCGCGCAGGTCGGTGTCGTGTGGGTTGCGCTGGGTGGCGTGCAGAACGGCCTTGCGAGCGCCGCGTTCGCCGGCCCACGCGAGCAGGCGCTCCTGGAACGCGACGATGGAGTCGTTGATCTCCGGGACCGGCGTCGCGACGACCTGCTTGAACGGGAGATGTACGTCGAGCGCGAGGTCGTTCTCGGCGAGCGCCGCGTCGAGGCGGTCGGCGTCGACCGCCGTCGACAGGTCTGCCGTCTCACCCAGGCCGAACTCCGCGAACTCGAAGCGGTCGGCCGTCGCGTCGACGCGGCCGATCGAATCCCCGACGGTGACTCCGATCTCCATAGGGGCCGATGCGACACCGAGCGCAATGAGGATGGCGACCCCGCGGTTCGGGGCGACCCCGCGGTTCGGGGCGACCCGCGGGACCGTTCAGATACCCTTGCGCATCAGGTGACTCCGGAGAACGTCGTTTTCCTTGTTGCCGGCGACGGGATTGACGAGGACGACGGTGTCGCCCGGTCCGAGGTGGCCGTCGCTCGCGAGTTCCTGCGCGGCGGCGGCACCGACGCCACCGGTGGCGCTGACCTCGACGCCCTCGGCGGCGAGCGTGACCGCGGCCTCGAGGGCGTCGTCGTCGCTCGCGCCGACCGCCCACCCGCCGGTCTCTCGCACCGCGTCGAGCGCCAGCGCACCGCCTTCCGGATCGGGGACTTCGAGCGCGCCGACGAGCGTGTCCGGGCGGTCCCACGGGTCCGTGTCGTCCGCGCCCGCGTCGTCGGCAGCGACGACCGGCGCACACTCCTCGGGTTGGGCGACGTGGATCGCGGGCGTCTCGTCGACGAACCCGAGCGCAGTCGCCTGCTCGGCCGCGCGGTGGCTCCCGACGACGCCGAGGCCGTGGCCCGTCGGGTGGACGACGGCGTCCGGCGACTCCCAGTCGAGTTGCTCGAACACCTCCAGCAGGAGCGTCTTCGCACCCTCGTGGCGGTAGGGCGTGTCGAACGGCGCCAGCGAGTGCCAGACCGGCGGATCCGCGTCGCTCGGGTCCGCGTCGCTCGCGCCCGCGGTCGTTCGCTCGCTCATCGCCGCCTCGAAGGCGTCGACTGCGTCGGGGTAGCGACCGCTCACGACACTCATCTCGCCGCCGTGGACGTTGGTCATTGCCTTCGCTACGAACGTCGAGCGCGTCGGCACGAACGCCTCCGAGTCGAGGCCGGCGCGGGCCGCGTAGGCGGCCACGCTCTGGCCGGCGTCGCCCGTCGTCGGCAGGGAAACGGCGTCGGCGCCACCCGCTCGCGCGGCCGCGACGGCCAATGCCGCCCCGCGGTCGGCCGTCGTCCCCGTCGGGTTCGAACCCTCGTCTTTGACGTAAACTGCTCCGACGCCGATCTCGTCCGCGAAGGCCGGACAGGCGGTCAACGGCGTTGCGCCCTCGCCGGCATCCGGGAGCGACGCGACCGGGAACGGCAGCAGGTCGCCGTAGCGCGCGAGACCGTCGAAGCGGGCCGCCGCGAGCGATTCCCGTGACGACGTGACCGCCGTGAAGTCGTAGTCGGGCGTGAGGATCCCGCCACAATCGGGGCACCGGCGGGACGTGGCCGCCGGATCGTGAGTCGCCCCGCAGTCGACGCAGTCGAGGCCCGCGAGCGCCGGTGTCGTCTCCATGTCCGGCCCCGCGGACGCCGCGGCCTAAGCGCTGTCCATTCGTGACCGATGTCACCGGCAAGGCAGCCGGTCCGAGTCAAGCAGGCTCTCCGGGGATTTTCTGCAGGTCGATATCCTCGGACAGCTCTCCGAACTCCGGGTCCGCTCCACCGTCACTCCGCAGTAACACGGCGGTTTCTCACAGTTGCTGGCGGCCGGCTCTCGACTTCGTCGCGACCTGGACGCGCGTGTCGTTGTAGACCGCGAAGAGGTTCCGGTCGCGCCGTTCCAGTGTCAACCCACCCACGTCGGTCGCGTTGGCCGGCCCCGGCATCGCGGCGCGGCCGAGCGTCACGTTGCCCCGCGACACCCGCAACGAGAACCCGTCGTCGCTGGGGGCGATGGAGACGTTGCGTCCGGCGATGATCGGTTTGGCGGTTATCGGCCCGGTCTCGTAGGCCGATTTCCGGTCCTGTCCATGGCGCCAGATCGACACCCGATAGGCCGTGCCGCTGCCCGAAAGTGACCATCCGTCACGGCTGGCGTAGACGGTCTCGCGCCAGCCGACCCCGCCGACTCGGACGCGGGTGAACCCGTTGAACGCGAGGCTCTGTTTGGACGTGGCCTCGTACCAGATGCGTCGCTGTTCGCTGACCACGACGACGCCGCTCGACCGGATCTGCGCGCTCTCGCCGAAGAGCCATTCGTTGGCGAAGGCGGCGTACTGGTTCGGGACACCCTCGACGTAGGTGACGGTGTAGTCGCGGACTTCGACGGTCGTGGCATCCGCCGAGAGGTCGCCCGAGACCGACGCGAACCCGAACGGTATCGCGGCCGCGGAGATGCCGAGGAGCACCACAACCACGACCGAAAACGCGGTTTTCCGGCGCGGCAGGTCGATCCGGGCGGAGATGGGGCGGTCGGAGGCCCAGACGGCCGAGGCGAGCACCGCCGCGAACAGGAACACGAGGCCGACCCCGACGGCCCGATAGAGGACGAACTCGCTGTCGCCCCGCGGCCGGTAGATGGCCCAGAGCGACTGCCTGATCCCGAAGATCACCGCGGCGAGCCACAGGTACATCGCCTTCGGGCGCTCCTCGCGCGAGCGCAGGAGGAGGACGGCGAGTCCGGCCCCGGCGAGCACACCGAGTGCGTGGCCCTGAACGGCCACGTCGGCCCACCAGGGCGAGAACAGCCCCGGACTCGGCTCCCGGATGAGCGTCGGGTTCTTCAGTCCGCTGTAGACGACCGAAACGACGCGCTCGCTGACGAGCGCGAACACGGCCAGCAGCGGCCGCGAGACGAGCGCGAACCCGGCGAACGCGAAGACGACGCCCGAGAAGCCGATGACCGGGCCCGCCGTGAACAGCCCGGTGAACAGGCCGAACACGAGCGCGCCGACCGGGACGGCAAGGACCCGGACGTAGGGGTTCGTCCGCCAGGAACTGAACGTCTCGGACCCCCGTTCGCGCGGGTAGTGCCCGACGACGTACTCGACGACCGGCGCGTAGACGAGCGTCCCCTGGAGGTTCCCCGTGAGATGACCCATCCCCTGATGCGCGAACGGCGAGACGATGTTCCCAAGCGGGTAGAAGTACGACCACGAGTAGAAGGGGATCGTCATCGGTCGCTTCGGGTGATCCCAGCCGCCCTGGACGAACCAGTACACCGAGAGCACCCCGAGGATGGTCAGGAGCGTCCCCCACGGGACACCGAGGACGAACCGACGGCGGAGGCGACCGCTCCAGCGCCACTCCGCGGGCGAGAGCGCGCGGACGATGGCGAGTGACGCGAGGATGCCGCCGACGAGAAAGAGTTGCTGAAGCTCGAACAGGGGGAGGGCGGACGCCACGCCGGACTGCAGCATACCTGCCACATCGGGGGCGGGTTAGTTATCAGTGACGGCGGGTGGCCGACTCGTTCGAGGGCGAGCACCCATGCTGGTGTCGCCGCCGGCCGCACGTGCTGGTGTCGCCGCCGGCCGCACGTGCTGGTGTCGCCGCCGGCCGCACGTGCTGGTGTCGCCGCCGGCCGCACGTGCTGGTGTCGCCGCCGGCCGCAGGATTTTCGGTGGCGCGTGCCGATACCTCGGCCGATGGGAGTTCGGCCACCAGCGGACGACGTGGACGACGAACCGGACGTGGTGGAGTTCGGAATCGCCGCAGTCGACGCCCGACTCGAGAGCGCCGACGTGTCCTTTCCCGCCACGGCGTCGGATCTCGAATCGCAGTTCGGCGACATGGACGTTCCCTACGACGCCGCCGGCCACGCCATCGAGTTCACCGAGGCGCTCTCGGAGACCGGCCGGACGCAGTTCGAGTCCGAGCAGGACCTCCTGAACGCGCTCCACCCCGTCTTCGAACGACAGCGCCGCACCGCCTCGACGAGCATCCTCTCACAACTGCGCTCGCTCGTCCCGTTCTGATCGCCGACCGGCAGCGAACGAACTGAGTCAGTCCTGCTCGGCCCCTTTCGGTTCCTGCCGGTCGCTCCCGTGATCGCCTTCCCGGTCGCTCCCCTGGTCGCCCCGCCGGTCGTTGCTTTCCATTCCCGATTCGCCGCCCCGTGCCGGGCGCTCGCTCAGCCGTTCGGCCAGGTCCTCAAGGCGGCGCGTCTGCTCGCGGTTGATGGTCACGACCATGTCCGAGAGGACGCCGAACATCAGCAACTGGACGCCGAAGACGATGGCGAAGGCGCCGACGACGGCAAGCACCTCGTGGGAAATCGAGCGGGTCACCCACTCGACGGCGACGTAGACGCCGAGGAGTCCGCCCACGACGGTCGAGACGATGCCGACGCTCCCGAAGTAAAACAGGGGGTTGTTCGTCTTCGCCATCTGGTAGAGCGTGAGGATGATGTCGGCGCCGTCGCGGAACGGCCGCAGGTTGGTCTCCGACTCGTCCGGCCGGGCGAGATAGTGGATGGGCACGACCTCCGTGCGGACGCTGTGTTTGACGCACTCGACGGCCATCTCCGTCTCGATGCCGAACCCATCCTCCGAGAGCGTGATGCGCTCGATGGCGTCGCGGGTGAGTGCCCGATAGCCGCTGAGGATGTCCTCGTAGTTGCGGCCGTGGATGAGCGTGAACGCCCGGTTGATGACGCCGTTTCCGAACTGGTTGAGGCGGGTCATCGCGCCCGCCTCCATGTCCGCGAAGCGGTCACCGATGACGTGCTCGGCCCGCCCCTCGAAAATGGGTTCGAGCATCGCCGCTGCGTCCTCGGCGCGATAGGTCGAGTCGCCATCGAGCATCAGGACGACGGGCGCGTCGGTCATCCGAAACCCCTCCTGGAGCGCCTGCCCCTTCCCGCCGCTACCCCGCTGAGCGACGACGCGTGCGCCCTGCTCCTCGGCGATGGACTGCGTGCCGTCAGTGGACCCTCCGTCGACGACGAGCACGTTCTCGAACCCCTCCTCGCGGAACGAGGCGACCACGGATCCGATGGTCTCGCCCTCGTTCAGCGTCGGGATCAGCACGCACACGTCGTCGTATCCGGTCATCGTCCCCGCTTGGCCCCTGCGAGAGAAAAAGCTTCCCGCTCCCGTCGACTGGTGCGGAGAGTGTGGAAGTGGTGAACGAGAGTGTCTCGGAGAACCGGTCACTCGACGGCCAAGTGAGGATACCTCTCGAATAAGAGTCGGCCGGCGTTTACATATCGGGCCAGGCGTCGATCGCGTTACCGAGGCCGGAGACGTCCGCGATCCAGCGGGCCGCGATCCCTTTCTTGAGGAGTTTGGCAGGCGTGCCGCCAAAGGTCGAGAGCGGGAAGTACATGACGTCGTGGGCGACGGCCTTCTCGCCCACCGAGACGACAGTGCCCTTGTCCTTGTGGGTCCACTCGGCGAGGGGCTGGCCGTAGACGCGGCGCGCGAGGTTCTCGCCGGCGACTTCGGCGGCCTGCCAGGCGGCCTGCGCGGTCGGCGGCGCAGGGTTCTCGCCCGGCTGGTCGACGAGCGCGCAGTCGCCGATGGCGAACACGCGGTCGTCGTCCGTCTCGAAGGTTTCGTCGGCGAAGATGCGGTTGCTCCGGTCGTCCTTGTCGACGTTGGCGTCGGCGACGGCGTCGCGACCGGTGATGCCGCCGGTCCAGACGAGCACGTCGTAGTCGAGTTCGGTGTCGTCGCCGATGTAGACGGTGTCCTCGTCGACCTCGCCGATGAACTCGCCCGTCCGGATCGAGACGCCGGCCTCCTCGAGGCGCTTGCGGAGCGCGCCCTGGAGTTCGGGGTCCTTGTTCGGGAGGACCCGGTCCAGGCCTTCGACGAGTTCGATGTCGACGCTGGCGCCGTAATCGTCCCGGTACTCCGCTATCTCGCCGGCGGTCTGGATGCCCGAGAGGCCGGCGCCGCCGACGACGACCGTTGCGGGGTCGTCCCGGGTCGCCGCGGCCGCGGCCTCGGAGACGGCGTCGTGGATGTCGAGCGCGTCGTCGAGACTCTTGAGCGTGTGGGCGTATTCCGCGAGCCCGTCGATGCCGAAGAAGGCGGTTCGGGAACCGATGGCGACCAGGAGGTAGTCGTAGTCGACATCGGGGGAGTCCTCGAGTTCGACCACGCGCTCGTCGGTGTCGATACCCGCGACGGTGGCCTGCAGGAAGTCGGTCGAGGGGGACTTGATCTCCTCGATGGGGATGGTGATCTTCTCGCGGACGCTGGGGTCGCGAATGCAACGGTGGGACTCGTGGAGAACGAGATGGTAGTCGACGTCGGAAATCCACGTTACGTCCGTCCGGCCGTCGAGGTGGTCCTCGAGGCTCTTGATCGCACCCGCACCGGCGTAGCCGGAGCCGAGCACGACGACGTTCTCACTCATACGAGCGACTCGGGAGTCCCCAGATACAAACCCTTTGAATCTGATCCGCGAAATTCCACCGCTCAGGCGCTGTCTGTCATGAACGTACAGGTAAAACGGATAAACTCGACGCGATCGAACCGGGCGGAGACCGGCGTGGATCTGGCGTGGATCCGGCGTGAATCTGGCGTGGATCTGGCGTGGATCCGGCGTGAATCTGGCGTGGATCCGGCGTGGATCCGGCGTGGATCCGGTATTGCGGCGACGAAGCAAAAAGGCAGTCCAAAACGAGCGAGTCAGTAGAGAACGAGCGGCCGCAGTCGGACGGAAGGACGAACTATCGTGGTCAGTGCTCGGGTTCCTCGGCCGGCGCGCGCATGTCGTCGATGGTGAGGATGAGCTTGTTGTTCGTGTCGTCTTTGCCCTCGAGGGTCCCGATGATCTGGAGCTTCGAGAGCGGTGTCGGACCGACAGTGATCGTGTCGCCCTCGTGGAAGTCAGCGATAGAGCCCTGGAGCTGGATTTCAGCGCGACACAGCTCGGGGTGGTGGACGCTCGTGAGGTCGATCTCCTCGACGTTCGCGTCGGGGACCAGTTCCCCGTTGTGCGCCAGAGGTACGTCGGCTGCCTGGTCTAACTCCTGGATCTGGAGGGCGTCGTAGGCTGTCGCCGTCGGCTTGTACCCGCCTTTCGGACCGGGGACACCTTCGACGAGCTGGAGGGCCTTGAGACTCTGCATCTGGTTACGGATGGTGCCGGGATTCCGGTCGACCTTCTCCGCGATATCTTCCCCCTTGACCGCGCTCTCGGATTCGCGGTAGAGATTCACCAGCTCCTGCAGGATGTTTTGCTGACTAGGCGTCAGCTCGATCGATGACATGGAGAGACGTTGGTGATTGATTTTCTTAAAACCCGCGGTGCCACGGTGTTTCCCGTACGAGCCGCCGAATTGATGGGCGACTGTCACCGATTGGACGGAATGTCTCCGAGTCCTTACCATAATTATCACCGGACCGTGGCGCTTTATGTTCCCGGGCGGAGCAATGTCAGGTATGCAAGGAAAGCGCATTCTGGTGACGGGTGGCGCGGGATTCATCGGGTCGAACCTCGCGAACTACCTCGCGGCGGACAACGACGTGGTCGCGCTCGACGACCGCTATCTCGGGACGCCCGAGAACCTGAACGACGATGTCGAGTTCGTCGAGGCGTCGGTGCTCGACGACGACCTCCCGACGGACGTGGACGTGGTCTTCCACATCGCGGCGCTCTCGTCGCTCATGATGCACGAAGAAGACCCGGCACGCGGCGCCCGCGTCAACGTCGAGGGCTTCGTCAACACCGTCGAGCAGGCCCGACAGGACGGCTGTGAGACGGTCGTCTACGCGTCGACGTCGTCGATCTACGGCGACCGAACCGACCCCTCGCCGGAAGACATGGCGGTGTCCGTCAACACGGGCTACGAGGCCTCGAAACTCGCCCGGGAGCGCTACGGCGAGTATTTCAGCAACTATCACGACCTCTCGATGGCCGGGATGCGCTTTTTCTCCGTCTATCAGGGCATGGAAGAGGGCGCCGAGGGCCACAAGGGCGAGTACGCCAACCTCATCGCCCAGTTCGCGGACGACATCGCCAACGACCGCCGCCCGGAAATCTGGGGCGACGGCACGCAGACCCGTGATTTCACGCACGTCGACGACATTGTCCGCGGCCTCGAACTCGCCGCTGACACCGAACTCGACGGCATCTACAACCTCGGCACCGGCGAGCAGTACAGCTTCAACCACCTCGTCGACGCCCTCAACGAAGCGCTCGGAACCGACATCGAACCGGTCTACGAGGAGAACCCGATCCCCGAGGACGTCTACGTCCACGACACGATGGCCGACCCCTCGAAGATGCAGGAAGCCACTGGCTGGGAACCACAGATCAGCTTCGAGGAGGGCATCGAACGGGTCTGTTCGCAGTATCAGTAACTGTCGAACAGCGGTGTCTATAGGGGTCTTCGAGCGCCGCCCCGACGGTTTTATCACTCCGCTTCGAAGCCCACGCATGGACAGACCGGTCAGGGTGTTCGGCGTCCCGATGGACCTGGGTGCCGACAGACGTGGGGTCGACATGGGGCCATCGGCGATCCGTTACGCGGGGCTCACCGACACGCTCGCGTCGACGGGCATCGCCGCCGGCGACGGCGGTGACGTGACGGTTCCCGGTCCCGAACAGGCCGACCCGGCGGCGGGACGCCCGAGCGAGGGGCGAGCGAAGTACCTCGCGGCGACCGAGCGGGTCTGTCGCGACCTCTCGGACGCGGTCGCCGCGGCCGTCGACGACGGCGAGTTCCCACTCGTACTCGGTGGCGACCACTCCATCGCCATCGGGACCGTCACCGGAATCGCCCGACAGCGCGACCCCGGTGTCGTCTGGTTCGACGCCCACGGCGATTTCAACACGCCGGCGACGACGCCGAGCGGGAACGTCCACGGAATGTCCCTGGCCGCGCTCCTCGGGCGCGGTCACTTCGCCGGCAGCGACTGGGCGCGGGCGCCCGGCCTCGACCCGGAGAACGTCGCCATCGTGGGCGCACGTGATCTCGACGAGGGGGAGAAAGACCACCTCCGCGAGAGCGACGTGACCGTCTACACCATGACCGACGTCGACCGGCGCGGGCTACCCGCGGTCACGCGGGAGGCCGTCGAGATAGCGGCCGACGGCGTCGACGCGCTCCACGTCAGCCTCGACCTGGACTTTCTCGATCCGACCGAAGCGCCCGGCGTCGGGACGCCGGTCCGCGGCGGCGCTTCCTACCGGGAGGGTCACACCGCGATGGAAGTCGTCTCCCGGACGGCGGGCGACAGCCTCGTCTCGCTCGAACTCGTCGAAGTCAATCCGATCCTCGACGAGCACAACCGGACCGCCGAACTCGCCGTCGAACTCGCGGCGAGCGCGCTCGGCAAACGAATTCTGTAAAATCACCTTTTTCACCGGGGCGTCGCGCTCGCCTCCGGCGAAAAAAGCTGTCTTGGCGAGCGATGCGTGGTTCGAGCGAAGCGAGAACCACGGCCGCGAACGGCGGAGCCGTGAGCGAAGCGAGCCAAGGCTCGTCAGAGCTTGCTCTGACGGTGGACGAAAAACGGCCT